>Ga0209185_1000114_pt1 | contig 120599 bp, 99 predicted proteins | sample SidtaG_2_FD_187425 | JGI IMG/M metagenome (GOLD analysis project Ga0209185, IMG submission 187425) | Marine algal microbial communities from Sidmouth, United Kingdom - Sidmouth_Asex2 metaG (SPAdes) (version 2) | ecosystem: Host-associated > Algae > Red algae > Unclassified | place: Sidmouth... | reverse complement strand
TTCAGGCCGTCCATTTAGTTTGGCTTGATGGTGCCAAGCATCTCATCAAGCTCAACAGCAGGCAGCAACTTATCGTGCCGTTCCTTGGGAAGGGCTGTGAAAAATATTATCTGCTCTGCTAGCTAGTCTGCTGAATGTAGGCTTGATGATGGCGAAGAAACACAGGTCATCGGTTCCCCTATTTCTTCAAGAGGGTTTTAACACTGCAATAATAGGTCGATGATCAGAGCCACCAGCACTACCTGTCCAAGCATCTAGACAATCGAAACCACGAATGGCAACGTGATCGATGGGCAGTTTCGCAAATAGCTGTGGCCATGCCCATTCGAAATTCCAGGTTGCGAATATCCAATGACCCTGGGTTGCACTGGCTAGGTCTGAATCCCGTTCAAATTGATGCAAATAGGGGGACCAGGGCGACGTATTGAAATCACCCAGAACAATCACCCGATTTGAAATCTGGCGAATAAAGGGGGACAAGTGCTCAAATTGCTGATTGCGAACAATAAAGGAGGATCGGGTCAGGGGAATAGGCGGATGTATGCCGATTACGGTTAACACGTCTTGGGCTGTCTGGACTTGGGCAACGAGACTAAAGTTTTTGCCATGATCACTTACATTTGGATATTCAGGTGTCACCGACAGCAAAGGGTAGCGACTGAAAATTGCATTGGCTCCGGCGGTTGTACGTTTGCTGTGAGGGTAATCTAAGCGATCTTGCAATTCACTCATTGCCTCCTCACTAATCTCAGTCAGGAAAAGAATATCGGGGCTTTCTTGGCGAACAGATTGTTGGATAGCGGTGTAATCCTGATTTGAAGACAAAATATTGTAGGACATCACCCGTAATCCTTGTGGGTGGGGACCGAAAGAGGGTAAGCCTAACCAATAAAACCAGGGGGCTACATTTACTGCCAGCAATAGGGCTGCTAATCCTAGCCCTAGCCGTTGTCTGCGCAGGACTGGATGTAATACTCTAAACCCGAGACCAACACCGGGAATCAAACAGAGATACGGCCAAAATTCCCTGCCCAGTGCTAAAGGGAATGGGCGATTGACTTCAGGCCAGCAGTAAAAGAGCCATAGACCTAGACTCAGCAGTAGTGTAGATAGGGCAATGCTTTTTCTAAAAATCATGCAAATGGGAAAAATCTTCCTGTACGGCGATGCGTCTCTGCACGATTAAACATGAGCCGTTTCGGTGGTGGTGGTTGTCTGCGATCGCATCTCCACTTCAGCCCGTTGAGCCCGGAACATCCCAAAGCGGCACAGCCCAGCCCCAAACGCTAACCGCATCAACAAAATCGTCGGTACTTCTCGCAGCGATTTCAGCAGGCCAGCAAAGCCAAACTTCACCAATCCAGCCGGACGGGCCACCCCCTGCCAGATAGAATCCAACCAAGAGGGTAGCGTTTCTTGCGTCCAATCAGACGTGACTACGTTTCCTGCCACCAACCCTGTGGCGACCAGTTTCTCAGAAAATCCTTCAATACTGGCAAAGGCAGGATGAGACCACTGATCGAGAAGCTGTCGCATCACAGGTCGCTCCCAAAAGTTAAGGGGGTGTTGGCGATCATCACGCTGGTTCCAGTCCGCTAGCACCAACACACCCCCTGGCTTCAGAATCCGCATCAACTCCTTCGCAAACACTGCTTTGTCTGGCATGTGGGGACCTGCTTCCACGGACCACACCACGTCAAAACTGGCATCTGGATAAGACAATGCCATTGCATCGTCCACCTTAAACTGAGCATTCACGCCTGTGGGGGTCAGTTCTTGGGCCCGCTGCACCTGTTTAGGACTAATGGTCACCCCGGTGACAGAGAATCCATAATCCCTAGCTAGAATTCGGCTACTACCGCCAAAACCACATCCCACATCCAGAACAGTGGAGCCAGCCGGGAGCCGATCGAGTTCTCCCCAAGCCACCATTTCGTGAACAAAATCATATTTGGCCTGCAAGAAGTTTTTTCGTCGAGGTGGAGATCCATAATGTCCTAAATGAATATGTTCGCCCCAGTAAAACTCCAAAATACCGTCTTCGGTCCATTGATCGTAGGAGTTGGCAACGGAGTCTGAAGATTGGTAGCTACGAGCTGTCAGCAGGTAAACAGCAACCACAACCAGAGCTACAATCAGAAAAACGATAAAGGCAAACAAAAAATTCATTTAAAGCGTTATCTTGATGATTGAATTTGCTCTTCAATATAACAAGATCTGGATGAACTACCCCGCCCTGAAATGATGGGGATTAACCCCAGAAGAATTGAAGTATACGTTTAACCCCTGTGTTGGGATTGGCTCACGTCTGTAGACTTGTGCTGTGAGCATTGAACCGGGACAGCGTATTTTCCGAGATAGTCTTAGTAGGCTTGGCCAACGAACAGCCGTTTAGCAGCTCGGGTAACCGCGACGTAGAGAAGTTGATTCCGTTCTCTGATATTTTTGTTGCGCATAAGATTAGGTAAATCGACAAATACATTTTGAAAGGTAGACCCCTGGGACTTATGAACCGTTAGGGCATAACTGTAGTTGAGGTTGGCAAATCGCTGCTGCTTAAGCTGCCAAAAATCCTGCCATTGTTTGCCCTCAGCTAGCCGTTTCAGCTCTTTTTGGAAACGGGTTTGTTCTGACTCATGCAAAACGGTAACGTCCATGTCTAAGTCAGCATCAGTTTCTATGAATAGTCGCCACACTCGCCAACCCGACGAGTCGTCTTCATAGGCTTCTTCTACCCAGCATTCAGAGGACGTTTGCATCAGAATTTCATCTTTACGTCTAAACACGGGACTCATTGCGATCAGGCGTTCGCCAGGGACAAACCGAGAGACATCAGCCCCAAAAATGGCAGCACGAATGCGACGGTTGAGGACGGCAACCTGTTTGTTGGTATAGGCTAAGGCCCGGACATAATTAGAGTCCTCCTGACCTTTTTGACTAGCAAAGGCCCGGAGTAACTGTTTGGTCCATTCGGATTGCCGCAGTACTACTGTGCCTTCAGTTTTGTCAGTATTCAGATCCGTATGAAACGTGGGCAGACGATAGGTTTCTAAGTTACAGCGCACGGATTCTGCCAGAGCCCCGATAGAGCTGCCATAGCGAACAACCTCTGTGAGCAGCACTTTGTTGGGAATGCTGAGAAATGTTTGAGAAGACGTTTCGTTGATCGGTGGAAGCTGAGCTGAATCTCCTACAAACAGAATTTGGGTGGTCAGATGGTAAGCGTATAGCTCTGCTTGCAATAACTCCCACAGATTGCGATTCACCATTGAGCATTCATCAACGACTACCAAGGCAAATTTGCCAAAGGAATTTTGCTCGTCCGGGTCAGGAACAAAGTCTTGCTCTCCAGTCTCGGGGTCAATCTGAGGCCGCAATCCCAATAGTTGACAGCAGGTGAGACATTCCACATCAAGCCCCCAAGACGACACCATTTGGTTAAGAACTTTGGTGGCCTTGTTGGTGAAGGCACTGAAGACAATAGACCGGCGATCTCCTCGATCTTTTAACTGAGAAACAAAAGCTTGTAACAGCGTCGTTTTGCCCGTCCCTGCATATCCTTCCAGCACAAACAGTCGGTCTGGACAGTCCAGAAACGAGTGCAGTTGGTCTAACGCTGTTTGTTGATGAGGGGTCAGCGTCACCCGGGTCGGTGTCTTTACTGCCATAGTCAAGCAGGACTAGCAATGCTCCTCACCATACTAAAACACCACTGGGTAAGATGAAGCCACTGCTCTGCGGCCAGACCTAGGCACGTTAACCACATATCAAGACCCCTTATCTGAGTTTATCTGACCTTTGGAAAAGCGGACGTCAGACTACAGTAGCCGTCCAGCCTTAAGCAGACGGTTCAAACCCACAATGCGAGAAACACACATTCCAGTGCAAAAACCATCCTAAGACAGTCTTATTCACTGCCAGTCTGTAAGGTTTTGTTCCTGAACAGTAAGCCATGCTTTGGCGCAAAAATCATAGCCATCACAAACAAAATTGTCTGTAATACAACGATGCAACCCCCAGTTGAACCATCAATGTGGTAGCTGATGTAAGTGCCCATCACACTAGAAAAAACACCCGAGGTCATCGCGATCAACACCATATGCTCAAAGCGATCGCTCAATAAATACGCTGTTGCCCCCGGCGTCACGAGCATGGCCACCACTAAAATAATGCCGACTGTCTGCAATCCCGCCACGGCGGTGAGCGATAGCAACGACAGCAAAACGTAGTACAAAAACGTAATATTGAGGCCAATCGAGCGCGCATGGGTCGCATCAAAGCAAAACAGAATTAAGTCTTTTTTGAGAACCGCTAAGGTGACTAAGGTAATAACGGCAATAATAATCGTCTGGACAATGTCTGCATCGGAGATGCCGAGGACATTGCCAAATAAAATATGCGTTAAATCAATCGAGCTTTTGACCTTGGAAATGAGCACTAACCCAAAGGCAAAAAATCCGGTAAACACCAAACCAATGACAGTATCTTCCTTGATGCGAGTGTTTGACTTGATAAACCCGATCGCCACCACCGAGCCCACCCCAAAAACAAAGGCACCGATGGCAAAGGGAATATTGAGAACATAAGCAATCACAACCCCCGGCATCACTGCATGGGAAACCGCATCGCCCATCAGCGCCCAGCCCTTCAAGGTCATATAGCAAGAGAGGGCAGAACACACCACCCCGACTAGAGCACTAACCAAGATCGCCTTGACCATAAACTCGTGTTGGAGCGGCGCCGTGAACCATTGAACCCAGTCCATCCTCTAACCTCTTAATGCTATTGAGCTAATTGGCTTTTGGCCACAGACAAATCACCAATTGAACCGCCAAAGGTGCGAGAGAGATTCTCTTCTGTAAACACTTCAGAGGTAGCACCATAGGCCAAAATGCTGCGATTGATTAACACAACCTGATTGCAAAAGGTGGTGATAGAGGCTAAGTCATGGGTCGAGATCAAAATGGTATGCCCCAGCTCCCGCAGTGCAATCAGCAAGTCAATCATCATCTTCTCAGTTTTGATATCGACGCCAGCAAAAGGCTCATCAAGGAGTAACACCGTTCCCTGTTGGGCGAGTGCCCGGGCGAAAAACATACGCTTCTTTTGGCCACCCGATAGCTCCCCAATCTGGCGATCGCGCATGTCCCACATTTCGACTCGCTCTAAACTTTTACGCACCACTCTTTTATCTTCAACCCGTGGCATTCGCAAGAAATTCATGTAACCATAGCGACCCATCATCACCACATCGTAGACACTCACTGGGAAATGCCAATCCACTTCTTCTGACTGGGGTACATAGGCCACGAGATTGCTTTTTTGCACGCGACGGGTCGGTAACCCATTAATTAAAATGCGTCCCGTTACAGACTTCACGAACCCCATAATTGCCTTGAATAGGGTCGACTTTCCGGCTCCATTCATACCGACTAAGCCGCAAATGGTGCCAGCATCAAGCTGCAACGAGGCGCTATGTAGCGCTACTTTGCCGTTATAGGCAACCGTTACATTCTCAATATCAATACTGATATCACTCATGATTGTCTTCCCTTAGTTTCCTTGTAAACCCTTAATCAAGGTATTGACGTTATGTTCCAAAAGCTTTAGATAGGTTGAAGCAGGTCCATCAGCCGTCGACAGCGAATCAACGTAAAAAACACCCCCGAATTTGGCACCCGTTTCTTTGGCAACCTGAAGTTGTGACTCGTTGCTAACGGTACTCTCGCAAAAGACAGCTGGGATTTGGTTGGCCTTGACAACATTGATCACCTTTTCGATTTGCTTGGGTGTGGATTGCCGTTCAGCATTGACGGGCCAAAGATAGATTTCTTTTAAGCCGTAGTCACGGGCAATGTAAGAAAATGCACCTTCACAACTCACCATGTAGCGTTGGTCAGCAGGAATGGCTGTTATCGCTTGTTTCAGCTGGGTATCAATGGCTCGAATCTGCTCACTGTAAGTCGCGGCATTGGCATCATAAGTGGCGGCATTATCTGGGTCGAGTTGGCGCAACTGTTGGCGGATGTTATCAACGTAGACCAAAGCATTTTGCGGCGACATCCAAGCATGGGGATTCGGCTCACCTTGGTAGGCATCCTCGGCAATATTGACGGGTTGAATACCCTCAGTCAAGGTGACGTGCGGGACTTGGGGCAAACTGTTGTAAAACCGTTCAGCCCACCGTTCTAAGTTGAAGCCATTATCTAAGATTAAGTCGGCATCTTTGCCCCGGACTAGGTCGCTAGGTGTGGGTTCATAGCCGTGGATTTCAGCTCCCGTCTTTGTAATCGATTCAATGATCGCTTTGTCCCCCGCCACGTTTTGAGCCATATCTGCCAACACCGTAAAAGTGGTGAGGATGACTTTTTTGCCGTTACGATCAGCATTTAGGGTGGGGTTAGAAGAATTACTCGGTTGGGTTGGCGTATCACTTGTCTGAGTACATCCGCTGATACCAATGGCCAGAAAAAATCCCACTAAACTGATTTGAGCAAACTTGAGAACGGTCGAGGTTATATCTCTAGCTGAAATAGCAGGCATGCAGATATTTCATAATCTTTTCATTTTCTAAATTCTAACCTAAGTTGATAACAAGAATGAAAGAATTATGAAATATCGATCTTCAACAATCGTGTGACAGCTGCTGCTATCACCATGACATGGGTCTACTAACTGACAATGCTCCAGCCAATCGGCAAAGTGGGTCCAGTTTCCTGATTAAAAACAGAGGGATTGGGTCTGGTTTCCTCGTTCAAGATTTCAATAACGCGGTTGTAGATGGTGTCCGCCTGTTCTGGTGAATTGGCAATACTGGTCAGGCCGACTTTACCAAACTCCGATAGACATCCCATCAAATGAAACACTGTCCCCATCTCACTTCCTGTTTCAAAATGCAGATGGTGACGAGCAATGATGTCCATTAAATCATCCGGGAGTAACCCCTGATAGGCTCCCTTACAGAGATTATCCGAAGCCACATAAAACTTGGGCAATCCTTGTTGACCAAAAAACAAGCCAGTATGCATATCGTAAAACCCATTGGTGAGCAGCTTCAGGGTCATAAACGGATGGGTCGTTCCCCCCTTGCGCAGGTTGATCTCAATCGCTTGGACATCCCAATCGATATCCCCGTCTGGAGACAGTCGTTTGGCGACGACGAAATCAACCCCAAACCGTTCGAGAACGCCTTTTTTTGCGAGATTCTCACCTACTTTTAGACCCAGTTGCTGTAGCTGTAGCCGATAGTCTTCAGCAGCGGGAAACCGACATCCTAAATAAATTTGCTGATTGGGACCGCCTAAAATTTGATCATGAGTCGAGAGAATTTCTACTTCTCCACTGGGGGTAATTTGACCCTGCACACTGGGAGAGGTTTTGTGTTCTCCCTCAATAAACGCTTCTACAATGGCACCAAGCTGGAGGATGCGATCGCTAAAGTGAGGCCAAGATTCTGTTGGTGACTCAAACACAAGATGCGGTAAGCGATCGCAAACTGCCTGACGTCGTTGCTCGGTTGTCTCCGCCTGACCCAAGTCCCGCAAACTTAGTAAGGCATTGCCTTCTCCCGAAAATCCTTCATTCAGTTTGATCACCATGCGTTGGAGGTGGGGTTGCCGCTGCCACAGGGCCACCGCTGCCTCCACAAGCGCCTCAGTATCCCACACCAGTTCACTGCCATCGGGATGAGGGATGCCACATTCAGCAAACACCTGGCGACTGCCACTTTTCGTCCCCAAGTGCAACAAGGCCGGGTCGGCTGCCAGCAAGGGAATATCGAGTTTAACTGAGATTTCTCGCTCCAGATGGGTGGAATTAAAGCAAATCATGTAAGAGCAGCCTGGTCGCATTGAATGACGGATGCGGTCCATCAACCGAGGACGCTCTAAAATCTTTTGGCTCAGGGGCTTGAGAGACTGATCATAGATCGGGAGCAATAGCAGGCGATCGCGGGCATGGGAAAACGGGATGCCGGGTAATAATTGCAAGTAGTAATCAATCACAATCGGCGGTAGGGGTTGTGACGTCACATAAATTAAGCGGGTCTTCGGATCACGCAACCGAATCAACGAAAACAGCAGCCGCTCTTCGTAATGCAAAAAACCATCTATTTTTTGTAATTCCTGCTGGTCCACACTGAAAGAGGGAATCACCAGGATATCGGAATGCCCCGTTTCTAAGGTTTTGATGTCCTGCCAGCGATCGCACAACTGGGCCTGAAGCTGTTTAAATTGCTGTTCGACAGCAGCAAGATCTCGCATACATTGTGCCTTTGTATTCAATACCAGTCATCTTATGCTGTCCTGTTATCAATACGCGTGATTAGAATCAGCGGGCCTGTATTTGCATCTCTCTGTCTAAGCCCCTTGTCCTTGGTATTCGTCCTCTAACCATTGGGTATCTCCCTACCCTCCGTATAAGCTCGCAGATCTGCAAGAACTATATATCCCAAACGCCGTGAGGAATTCGGTAGTTTCTCAGTGGTGGATCCTGGAGTAGATCGGACAGATTAGATATATCCCTCGTCAAGAGAAAACGCAGCTTGTTCACGAAGTGAATGGTTTTCTCCCCCAAATTCGTGTTTTATCTACAAATCAGCGTCCCATGATCGTGATTGACCATCCTCACCAGCCCGTGTATCCATCCCTAAGCTATATGTTGTCCCAGCTTACCTATACAGAACAAGTGCGGCTGATTATGACGCACCCTTTTTTTACAGGACAATGCCCAGACTGCAAAACTAAAATACCCATCACAGAACGGGCCATCGGCAATTGCCAATGCTCGTCGTGCCATTGGTCAGATCAAAGCCCAAACTAAGTCTAGTTGGCATCTATACCTGTTAGTGTTCTCGTGCAAAGCACTTTAAATTCTACAAAATGTGAAAAATAAATGGATAGTTGTAGGGTTGATCCGGATCTTGGAAACAATGGCGAATAGCCAAAATCGGCATGAGCCAGTGGACAATAAACAATAAGCCCAGCAACGGAAATCCTAAGAGTACCCAACAGAGAATGCCAAACAAGATGCCGTAAAACCAAACATTGACGTGGAAGTTGATAGATTCCCTTGCATTTTCCTTCACCACTGGATCATCTGAAACGAGCAAGATCACCAGCGGGATGCCAATCGCTAAAACTAAAGCACTCAAGAAAATGGAACCATGACTCAAAGATGACAAAAGTTTGCGTTTATCTGGATCGTAGATATTTGCAACCATGAACTAGCCTTCTTAATCAATCAACAGTAGCCAAGAAAAATCTAGACGCCATCTCTTGGACTATTTTAATTTTACTCAATACGCTTTTCAAAGCGAACCCCAGAAATCCGATCCTTGCTCTCTATTCGTCCATTGTCCCATCAGAAAAAGCTCCAGTTCCGATCAGAACTAGAGCCTTTAGACGTTGAATTGCATAGATGAGGTCAGTCAGAGGGTGAAATTTACCCCAACCTGTTAGTAGGTTTCAACATGCCAGCGACCCGCTTTTTTCATATCTCGTTGATAATCACTCCAGTTAATACCATCCTTACTCGCAACCGCGCTTAAGGCTTCATCGATACCATCTTCCATCCCCCTCAATCCGCAAATATACGTGTGAGTATTGTCTTGCTGAATTAACTGCCAAAGTTCGTCTGCATATTCAGCCACCCGGTGCTGAATGTACATGCGGCCGCCATCAGGGTTTTTCTGTTCACGACTAATGGCTTTCGTGAGTCGGAAATTCTGGGGATAACGGCGCTGCAAATCTTCTAGATCTTTGTTGTATAGAACATTAGGTGTAGTTGCTACTCCAAAAATCAACCATGTCTTGCCGTTAAATTTGGGCTTGTCAGTGTTGGGTTTAACCCATCCCAGTAAATTTGGGAGCCAGAAAGGATTAGAGTTGCTTTTCTCATCTTCCTTGAACAAATGCCAAAGGAAAGAGCGGAAAGGGGCAACGCCTGTTCCGGTCCCCAACATAATGATATTGGCGTTGGGGTCATCCGGCAGCAGCATTTCTTTGCCTACTGGCCCAGTAATCTGGACATCAGCCCCGGCTTTAAGATTGCAAAGGAAACTAGAGCAAACGCCGTATACAGTGTCTCCAGTGTCCGGGTCAGCATACTCTAGTTGACGAACACAAAGGGAAACCGTTTTATCATCCAGAAAATCACCATGGCGAGCAGAAGCAATGGAGTAAAGACGAAGTTTATGGGGTTTACCCTTATCATCAGTCCCGTCAGGGATGATGCCGATACTTTGGCCTTCCAAATATTCCAAATCACCACCAGAAATATCGAAAATGAGGTGCCGACAGGTACCAATGCCGCCTGGGCCAACTAATTCCTCATTGGACACACACTTGCCCACATAAGGATTTTTGGGGCGATAAATATTGACAGGAACATCAGACTTCTTTTTGGCTTTCTTCGCCGGAGTAGCCGCTTTCGCTGGAGTAGCGACTGCCGCAGATTTAGCAGGGGTAGCGGCGGGTTTGGTAGCAGATTTTGTAGCAGACTTATTGAGGGCTGAAGGTTGAGCGCCTGTTTGACCTATAGCATCAAATTCGCATTTAATGCCGCAGGTTAAATTGCTAGGCGAGATCCAACAAGAAAAATTACAAGAGAGACCTGCCATTTCTGGCATCTCTTGATCACTGAGGGTAAATTCAACCACCCGTGCGTCAGAAATGCCATATTTTTTCAGCGTTTGATTGAATTCAGCCAAGATCGCCATTAACTTGGGTTCAACCTCTCCGGCTAACCCTTTCATGCTTTGATAATCCATTCTTAATGCTCACTCATCATTCAACTGGAGTAGTGGCTGCTCACGCGATAAACCAATTCACCACTTTGGTGACGCCATAATCTAAAATAAATATTAAGTGGTGCATGACTATCGTACACCTCAAAAGCTTCAAAACCTGATGATAAAAGGCTGACGTTACGTAGACGCGTAACACCGCTTTTGCGATTCTCCAATACACTATTAACTGTCTTCACGTAACTGTCTTCACGGGCATTGAGGGGACCCTCTTCAACAGGCACTAGGCCCTCCGATGGAATATTCATTCCATGAGCAATAGGCTAAGTGATGTTGCATTCGGCCAGCATACCGATTAACGACAGGGATGCAATAACTCAGGTGGCATTCAGCACTGTTTCTGCTAAGCCTTGTGCTCTGAGATTGTGCAATCAGCCTCTACCCTATGCCGATATAAATATAATGACACCTGTCCTATGCTTGGGGAGATCAATGAATAACACTCGATTTGCTACAGCATCCATTTTTTGGAAGAAAAGCCTGACGAGCATAGCAGCGATCGCGATGATGGCCTTGATCAGTGCTTGTGGGGATAAATCCCCCACGTCATCGCCTCCCCCTACTGCAACACCAGCATCCCCCCAACCCCAAACCCCTCGCCCCAACAAAGCGTTTTTGTGGCAAATCAAATCACCTAAGAACACGGTTTATCTTCTGGGGTCCATTCATCTATTAAAGAAATCAGATTATCCTTTGGCCCAACAAATCAATGCCGCCTATGAAGATGCCGAAAAACTCGTTTTCGAGGTTGATTTGAGCAAACTCGAATCCCGTGAAGCACAATCCATTGTTCTAGATAAAGCAACAGCTAAAGATGGCAAAGCTTTAAAGGATCGATTGACCCCTGAGACCTACCAACTTGCCCAAACCAAAGCATCTGAAATTGGGTTACCCATTGAAGCTTTTTCGGGTTATAAGCCGTGGTTTTTTTCCCTAACCTTGGTCACCCTGAAGTTGCAGCGGCTAGGTTTCAATCCTGAAAACGGCGTTGATCAGTATTTTTTCAAAAAAGCCACTCAAGATGGCAAAGAAATTCTGGCCTTAGAAACCATTGAAGATCAATTCAATTTGTTTAATAATTTCTCTCAAGGTAACCAAGAACAATATATTCGCCAAACCATTGACGAGCTAGAGATTCTAGAAGCATCCTTCAAAAATATGGTTGTCGCTTGGAAAACTGGAGATAATAAAGCACTAGAGACTTTATTGTTAGAAAGCTTCAAAGATTATCCTGAGTTAGAAGATCAAGTCTTTGGGGCCCGCAATCGCAAGTGGATGACGACCATTGCTCCCTTGTTGCAAAAAGAAGAGGATTACCTGGTCGTAGTGGGTGCTGGACACCTAGTGGGGAAAGACAGTGTCCTCAAACTTCTGGAAGCGAAAGGCCATACTTTGCAGCGCCTTTAAGCTGAAAACAGATGATGACTCCTGAAAGATTTTTCCAACGCATTCAGCCCATGATCTTGATATTCTAGGGATAGGCTAGATAGCCGTTACTCAGGTTTGGTGTGTTTGAGGTGCGATGTGACTTTAACAGTGGCTGACGTTGATATCACTCGCTACATTGACCACACGCTTTTGGACCCACTAGCACCATTGGGTGCGATCGCATCCCTCTGTGATCAGGCCATCCGCTTTGAATTCCCGGCAGTTTGTGTGTATCCCATTCATGTCGAATATGCGGTGAGCCGCCTCCACCAATCTTCTCCCAATGTCTGTACTGTCATTGGCTTTCCTAGCGGTGCCACAACCTCTGCGGTGAAGCTGTATGAAGCTCAAGAAGCCGTGGACAATGGAGCCACAGAGCTAGACGTGGTGATCAATATTGGCTGGCTGAAGGCGGGCAACGTTAATGCGGTGCATCAAGAGCTTGCCAATATTTGTACGTCTACGGGTCAAACGGTAAAGGCCATCCTAGAGACAACCTTACTCTCCGATGCCGAAAAGCGATTGGCGGCTGAAGTCAGTCTAGATGCTGGGGTTGCTTTTCTGAAAACAAGTACTGGATGGCATGGTGGAGCTACCCCCGCTGATATAAAATTATTAACAGCGGTCGCTCGCGATCGCGTGGGTATTAAAGCCTCGGGCGGCATCCGCACCTTGGAGCAGGCCTTGGCGTTAATTTCAGCAGGAGCCAACCGTTTGGGAACATCCCGAGGGGTCGATCTGATTCGGATGGCGACAGCCGAGATTGAGTCTCCTGAGTTTTCAGAGACGGAGTAAAGAGTATCACTTCATCTGGCTAGACCTAAATAAGGGGGATGACCCATCCAAACAACGACCTTCGCCGTCAATTATTCAAGCCCCCACCAGGTTTTATCGAGCTAAGCAGGCCGAAATGAGTCGAACCTATAAAGCGACTGGAATCAATCTCAAAAGCATGCCCTTGGGCGAAGCGGATCGGCTGCTGACTATTTTGACTCGTGAACATGGCCTAGTCAGAGCCGTAGCACCCGGATGTCGTAAACCTAAATCAAAATTGGGTGGACGCAGTGCTCTGTTTGTGATCAATGATTTAATGCTAGTGCAGGGCCGCTCTCTCGATAAGATTGCCCAAGCCGAATCTTTAGAATCTTACCCCGGCCTTAGTCAAAATTTAGCGAAACTGACGACTAGTCAATATTTAGCTGAACTGACCTTATACCAAGCCCTAAGCGGGCAACCCCAAACAGAACTTTGGGACCTATTTTGTCAACAACTGACCCAACTTCAGGATGCTAACCCCGACCAAATTCCAGTGTGCTTGGTGCATGGCACCTTGCAGTTACTCACTTTAGCGGGCGTAGCGCCCCAGGTACATGCTTGCTGTTTCACCCACGAACCTTTACATCCCCCCTTAACGGACCCAGCTTGGCGGGTCGGTTTTAGTGCCAGTGCGGGTGGCACGATTACCTCTGCTCCGTCCCCTAGACCTGTCACGCCCATTCAGCAAGCCGCAGAACGGTCTGCTACTTATGCTGCGACCTCTGATCGCCACCTTCAAGGCAGAGTTGTACAACTCTCAGCTCAGGAACTTGCATTATTGCAAACCCTGACTACTGCTGGGCTAGACATTGATCTGCCCCCCGTTTTAGCCACAGAACAGACCTATTCACTGTCTGTGTGGAAAGGGGTAGAATCTGCCCTTCGCCACTATGCTGAAGCATACTTTGATCGACCGATTCGCTCGGCTGCTTTAATCGACACTTGTTTTACTCACCTGCCCGCCCCCACTTCTCTTGTGCATCCATGACCCAAGTCCACGATCCCAAGCAAGATGCTGTACCCACCCGACCCACGACGCCAGGGAACTCATCCCCGAGATCGCGGGCAGTTCCGTCATCGGTACCAACGCCTAGTGCTTCAAGCCCTGCTTTAGATACCACTATTGCCCCCCCAACCGAGGAAAACTGCGAAGAACAAGGGTTTTGGCCAGTATTACAGAACCGTAATTTTTTGTTGATGTGGACCGGGCAGGTTTTTTCGCAGGTGGCAGATAAGGTTTATCTGGTCCTGATCATTGCGATTATCACGACCCAATTCAAGGCTCCAGGCCAATCCGTGAGTGTCTGGGTCTCGTCAATTATGATTGCGTTTACGATTCCTGCTGTTTTGTTTGGGTCTGTTGCTGGGGTGTACGTCGATCGCTGGTCTAAAAAAAGGGTCCTAGTGCTGACGAATGTGTTACGGGGAGCCTTGGTACTCAGCTTGCCGCCGTTGCTATGGATTTGTGGTCAGCGTATCGGCTGGTTTCACGTTCCCTTAGGATTTTGGGTGTTACTGGCCATTACCTTTCTGGTGTCTACCCTGACTCAGTTCTTTGCCCCTGCGGAACAGTCTGCCATTCCCTTGATTGTCGGCAAACCCCACCTTCTCAGTGCTAACTCGCTGTATACCCTGACGATGCTGTTAGCGTTAATCGGTGGATTTGCCGCCGGAGAGCCACTCCTGGAGATGGCAGGGGCTTTTTTCTCCCGGCATGGCTGGGATGCGGGTCGAGAATTGGTTGTAGGAGGCAGCTATGCGATCGCAGGTCTATTATTGCTCGTTCTGCGCACCGGGGAAACCACAGATCATCGCTCAGCAGGTGATAACCATGTTTGGGCTGATATCCAAGAGGGATTGTCTTACCTGAATGAGCACCGTCGAGTGCGTACGGCTTTGATTCAGCTCGTCATTTTATTCTCGGTCTTTGCCGCCTTAGCAGTACTAGTCGTGCGATTAGCGGAAGTGTTGCCGGGGATTAAAACCTCTCAATTCGGCTTTTTGCTGGCAATCGGGGGCATCGGCATGGCCATTAGTGCCACAATTCTTGGCTCCATCGGCCAGAATTGGCCTCGTCATCGACTCAGCTTTTATGGCTCCATCGGCATGGCCACCATGTTGGCGGGATTAGCATTTTGCACGCAGTCCCTATGGATTTCGCTAGTGTTATTAGTGGGATTGGGGGCAGCGGCAGCCCTAATCGGGGTGCCCATGCAAACAACCATTCAGGAAAAAACCCCAGAAGAAATGCGGGGAAAGGTTTTTGGCCTGCAAAATAATGCTACGAATATTGCCTTAAGTCTGCCCCTGGCCTTGGCTGGATTAGCAGAAACCTTCTTCGGTTTAAGAACGGTTTTTTTAGGGCTCGCCGTAATTGTTGTGATCGGGGGGCTCTTATCCTGGTATATTTCCGGTACCAGCTCATCTCATGCCGATGAGATGGATTCCTCTCCCCTGTCGTCTCCCTAATCCATATGCACATCGCTTGGATCGGCAAAAAATCGCCGCCTTGTGGCAATGTTACCTACAGTCGCGAAATCACGAATGCACTGCTCGATCGCGGCTATCAGGTCAGTTTTTTGCATTTTGCTCAGGATGCCTTTGATGAAGACATCGATACCCCCCTGCACTTTGAGAAACCTCCCGTTCCTCCAGAATGTCAAGAGGTGTCTCTTCCCTTCCTCTACAAATCTCAGGTCTATACTATTCCAACTCTGCGGTCCAGTAAGGTATTGGCGGAGTCCCTACGCAGTCTTAAGCCGGATCTAGTGCATGCGTCTTTAACTCTGTCCCCTCTAGATTTTGTGCTGCCAGAAATTTGTCAGGAACTTCAGGTACCGCTGGTTGCCACCTTCCATCCCCCCTTCAGCCATAAGCACCGCAATTTGTCATCTGGTACACAGCACTTCATGTACCAGCTTTATGCCCCTTCCCTGGCCAATTATGATGCAGTGATCATCTTTTCCCAGGCCCAGCGAGACCTGCTGATGCGGTTGGGAGTGCCAGAATCCAAGATTGTGATTATTCCCAACGGTGTGGATACAGGTAAATATTCTCCAGGTCCCTCCACCTTCAAAGCTGAGCTGCAAACCGAGCGTGTTTTTGTGTATCAAGGCCGGATCGCCATTGAAAAGAATGTCGAATCCCTGCTCAAAGCTTGGAAACAGGTGCAGATGCCCGTTCATTCCAAATTAGTGATTGTGGGGGATGGTCCCTTACTCAATGCCCATATGGCCAATTATGGTCCTGAGCAAAATGTGTTGTGGTTAGGAGCCATCTACGATGAGCATCGCCGTATCGAAATTTTGAGGGGGGCAGATGTATTTATTCTGCCGTCTTTTGTGGAAGGATTATCGCTGTCCTTACTAGAAGCCATGTCTTGTGGCGTCGCCTGTTTGGCGACAGATGCCGGGGCCGATGGAGAAGTGTTAGCTGGGGGAGCCGGGATTGTGCTCAATCCCCAACGGGTGCGGGGGGAACTGCGTACGTTGCTGCCGATTTTAGCTGAGCATCCTGAAATGGTGAACCTTCTCAGCCAAAAAGGACGACAGCGGGTTCTGGAACGCTACTGTCTCAGTCAGAATCTAGACGAACTGGAAAAATTTTACACTCAGCTTTTTCAGCATCCGAAAAAAGTAGAGATGTTTCTCTAAACCTGAGCCTGAAGATTAGACTGAAGGCCAAGAAAAGCGGTCAGCAATCACAGCTTCGGGCAAAATGAGCATGGCGTCGCCAAAGGAGTAAAAGCGGTATTGTCGTGCGATCGCATCTTCATACAGCGCCAACAATCGTTCTCGACCCACCAGCGCACTCACCAACATCAACAGACTAGATTTGGGTAAATGAAAGTTGGTGATTAGACCATCTACTACCCGCCACTGGTAGCCAGGATAGATAAATACATCTGTCTTCCCTTGCCAAGGCGCCAACGGTTTTTCCTGGCAGGCCCCTTCTAGCGCTCTTGCCACTGTCGTCCCCACCGCAATTACCCGTCCTCCCCGAGCTTTGGTGTTCTGAATAGCAGTCACCGTAGCAGCGGGCAGATTCACCCACTCAGCATGCATGGTGTGTTCCAGAATATGGTCCGTTTCAACAGGACGGAAGGTGCCAATGCCTACATGTAAGGTGAGTCGAGCTTGATCAATCCCCCGCCCTTGTAATTGCGTGAGTAACTCGGGGGTAAAGTGCAGCCCTGCTGTCGGCGCCGCCACCGCGCCAGGATGTGCAGCATAAACGGTTTGATACTGATCGGGCTGGGCCGTAGAGTTCTGAATATAGGGGGGTAAAGGAACTTCACCTAATTGTTCAAGGAGATCTGCAAACGGTTGTGGGGCAAGGCACTGAAACTGAATAATACGTCCCCGCGTCACCTCATCCGTCGCCAACACCTCTGCCCTAAGCAGCGGCTGTTCTGGTGGACCAAATTCAATGCAAGCCCCCGGTTTCAACCGACGTCCTGGTTTGACTAAGGCCAGCCAAGTTAGAGGTTGGCGAGGTTCTAGTAAAAATACTTCAACTGGGTGGGCAAGGGCTGAATTGACTTTGCGACCAAGGAGGCGAGCAGGAATAACTCGCGTATCGTTAAATACCAACAAGTCACCTGAGTGGAGTAGATTCGTCAATTCTCGGAAAACTCGATGTTGGTGTGTTTGCTGTTGAACGACGAGTAGTCGCGAGCTATCTCTGGGCACTAGCGGGATTTGGGCAATCAAGTCTTCTGGCAGAAGGTAATCATAGGCTTGTAGAGTTTGATCCAATTCTTGTACCGATCCAGCAGACATATTTCTTCTTCCCTAATGGTGGATGGGATGCACCGGGTTGTTTAACAACTGACAAGTTTGGGTATAACCCCCTAGTTATTATGGGGATTCTGCTCTACCCATCAGTAAACCTGACCATGACAATAAGTATAGGCAGGTCTCTCTGCTCACCACAAAAACGCTGGGGCCAGTGCCAAGGCAGGCACAATTATGGATTATCTTTACTATCTAGGAACAGCAAGTTTAGTTTTGCGAGTTGTACAGCATCTTCGCCGTCCAACTGCTTTACCCATCGAGTTCATGACGGTTGTTCACCAACTCAATGGTTGGGTGTTACGCATCAGAACAGCACCAGGTTGGACTCAAAAAGATTTAGATGACTTTCGTGCCTACTTGGGTGAACTGGGCATCCCTTATCAAGTAGACACGCGGGTTAGCACTGTGTTGCAAGCGCTGGAATCTGGACAATCTCCTGTAGAAGTGATGAGTCGATACCAAGTGGCAGTGATTGCCCACGGTACTCCCGACATGACAGAAATTGAAGCGTTTCGCCAGCAGTTTATTCAAGGATTGGGCTATTGTCCCGAGACTTTGGCATAACCATTTGTCTTGATATTGGCAGGTGAAACCCTTATTTTGATGAGAGCTGTAATTATGTCATTGTGTGGTTTCCAAACTCGCCGCTTCTAAAACATCACTAGGTATAGCTCTCCGCATTCACGGGGACAACGATGCTTTAGTAGGTGATATCTCTAGTTTTTTGCAAAATTTAGAACGCGCTTATAACAGCGCCTATGTTCTCGACAGCATCATTGAAGAAGCTGAAGAACTATCTCGTATGGGCACTGCTCCTACCATCCCTTTGAGAAATCAACTGTGGATGTTGTGGTGGCCTCCCACACCAGAGAAAGTTGCCTCGATGGTCCCTAAAGCTGATCGGCTCAGGTTTTCTAGTGTAGAATCTCACTCCCCTGGTTGCTGGAATTTTCTGGGCAAACTCAATCCTCTTGACGTTATACAGCAATACTTAAATAGGCGACAGCAAGATAGAGAGTATGGCTCCTCTGCTAATGCCAGAAGCCTAGATCTAGAAAATCAGAACCTAGAACTTAATATATTCGAGCGGAGGATTACGTTTCTCAAACAGCTTGGAGCCAGCGATAAAGACCTTGCCCTATTGAGGGAGCATCTATTAGCCAAATCTCTTCAACAACTCAATCCTTATCAAGATCAAGGATTGATCCTTAAATGTGAAATTGTTGATCCAAACATCGAAAAAAAAAAAGATCGCTTAACTCCGTCCACTACCATAGGTTCGACAACCACTGAACTTGGAAACTTTGAGCAGATAGCACCCAATCTTATTGACCAGGCAAGTCTCAATAAAAATGAAGTCATCACTGTTGATGTGTATGGGCAAATCATTTCATCGGTGCCCTCAAAAGTTACCCCGATCACAAAACCCATTAGTGATCAGACCTTCATCCACTTGGTCGCCATACCAGGCGGTCAATTTTGGATGGGCGCTCCAGAAGAAGAAGAAGGCAGTTTTGATTCTGAGCGCCCTATACATCGAGTTACAGTCTCCTCATTTTGGATGGGCCAATATCCCATCACTCAACAACAATGGCAAGCAGTATCTTCTTTCCCCAGCATTGAGAGGGAACTTGAGCAAAGCCCAGGCGAGTTCAAGGGGCCGAATCTACCTGTTGAAAGCGTTAGTTGGCATGATGCGACAGAATTTTGTCAGCGCCTGTCTCAGGCTATCGGCAAAAACTATCGACTACCCAGTGAGGCCGAGTGGGAATATGCTTGTCGAGCCAGAACGACGACACCCTTTTATTTTGGGGAAACTATCACAACCGGCCTCGCCAACTACCGAGGGATTGATGAACACATTTTAGGATTGGGGTCCTATGGTTCTGGCCCTAGGGGAGAATATCGAGAACAAACCACAGCAGTAGACAGGTTTCCCCCTAATAGTTTTGGCCTCTATGACATGCATGGAAATACTTGGGAATGGTGCCAAGATATCAAGCACAAAGATTACTATGGGGCACGTACGGATGGGAGTGCTTGGATTGATAACGAACATGATTCTCGGATTGCACGCGGAGGGTCTTGGTCTTACAGTCCGAAATATTGTCGTTCCGCATCCCGTAGCACCGTCAACCCGAATCATCGTCTTAACGATATCGGTTTTCGGATAGTCTGTTCGGACGTGTCGGCATGACTCAGAAGTGGGTTTAGGCTCTCACTCCAACGACATCTCATAACCAAACAAGTTCGGATCGACTTCCCCCAACTGCAAATCGGCTAGACCATATTCAGCCCAGCGCCGATCCACCATTGCCACTACATCAGGATCGGGCTGGAGCGGTTCTCCCCAAGCATGATCCGTTTCCGGTGGAATTTTAGTCGTCGCATCAATCCCCATGCGTCCACCTAAACCAATCTTGGTGCTGGCAAAGTCAAGGGTATCAAAGGGTGTTTCCGGCAAAATGAACACATCACGTACTGGATCTACCTTCGAAGACACTGCCCAGATCACCTGACGCGGATCGCGAATATTGACGTCTTGATCAACGACGATGACGAATTTGGTGTAGGTAAATTGAGGCAACGCACTCCAGAAGGCTAAAGCAGCTCGCCGCGCCTGCCCCGGATAGGCTTTATCAATCGACAGCACCGCCGCTTTATAACTGAGAGCCTCCATTGGCAAAAAGAAATCTACAATTTCCGAGACCTGCTGCCGCAAAATGGGCGTATAAATTCGGTTGAGAGCGATCGCCATCATCGCTTCTTCTTTCGGAGGCCGACCACTAAACGTCGTCAGATAGATCGGGTTCTTGCGGTGGGTCATACAGTGAAACCGAATTAGCGGAGCCGCCTCATTGATGCCGCCGTAGTAGCCCATGTGGTCGCCAAAAGGACCATCTACACCCGTTTCTCCTGGTGTAATCGTGCCTTCCAACACAAATTCACTTTGGGCAGGCACTTCTAAATCAACGGTTTTGCATTTGGCAAGGTGAACACCGCTGCCCCCATAGAGACCCGCAAATAGCCATTCTGAGAGATCGACGGGAATGGGCGTGGCGGCTGCCATGATAATTAGGGGGTCGATACCAATGGCGATCGCAATCTCCAATTTCTGACCTCGCTCTGCCGCCTTACGCAGATGGCGAGCCCCACCCCGTACTGATAACCATTGCACTGTCATCGTCTGCTTGGACTGAAATTGCAGCCGATACACACCCACATTAGGCGTCCCGGTTTCGCAGTCTTTGGTAATCACTAGCCCCATCGTCACCACTTTGCCCCCATCTCCAGAGTAGGGCTGAATCATAGGAATTTGAGTTAAGTCAACTTGCTCATCTTTGAGCACAATCTGATGGCAAGGGGGCAGTAAATCCCGCTGGGGTTTGGCCTTCACCACATCAAACAAAACTTTGCCAAAATCCACAAACTGGGAAAACTTTTTGGGAGGCTTGGGCTGTTGCAACATCGCCAATTTTTTGCCTAGCCCCTCCAACTCGCTTTGGGATTCCATGTTCATGGCCCAACAAGTGCGCTCAACGGTTCCCAGCAAATTCACAGCAACAGGGTAATTTGAGCCCTTGACATTCTCAAACAGCAGCCCCGGACCGCCTTGTTGCAACATGCGATCGGCGATCTCAGCAATTTCCAGTTCTGGATCGACCAAAGCAGTGATCCGTTGCAATTGGCCTCGTTCTTCCAGGCGTTGAATGAATTTTCTTAGGTCTCTAGCCATGAATTCCTTTACGGGATATCTCCCAATATACTTCTTCTATTATGGGCAGAAGTCAGAGCATCACTGGAATGCTCTATCGAGCGATTCCCATCAACAATATTTTTCTTTAATAAAAGATGTACCTGCAAGGAATTTATGTAATCTATCGATAGCAATTAAGTTTTTGTTGCAAGTTTGAAAACATAGATAATTGCGAGGCCAGCAATTCAGCAAAAATGACCTTAAAAACCGCAATTAATCGCCTAAAGATGATCTAACCGCAATTTTCTAGTCGATGGGTTTGCTATCTACAGATAGATGGCAACATTAGTCCAAAATAGATGTGTACAAGGAGACTCTAGCGTGAGTGAAGGCCCAGCTCTGCAACAATCTAATCAGACATCATCCCCTTGGCCGCATTTTCCCAAAGCAATCCTATCCGTCAGCCGCAAAGAACATTACCAAGAACCGCTCGGCCTCACTATTTTCTCTCGAAAGCATGATTCTCTGCAAGCGGATGCCGTTGATTGTAGCAGTGCTGATTTTCTGAACTCTCAGTATTGGCAACAGCATTCTCCTCAAGACCCTGATCAGATCGGACCACTTCCAGACAGCCTCAAAGGTCATGTTTTCGTCATTGGCACAGCTGCTTCATTTGACTCTCAAAAAGTATGTGGTACCGAGCATATTTATTTGCCGACCCAGGATGGCTGGCAACATATTTACTCAGGAGATGGCATGATCTATCGCCTGGATTTCCACTCCTCTACACTTCATGCAGATAAAACTGACAATCCCGATTCAAATCAGCCCTACACCACCATTCCTAAGCAAGGTTGGGCCTATTTAGCCACTCGGCTGATTAAAACACCCGATTACTTTGCCGATTTAGCCTTAGAAGAAAAACACTGTTACCAGAGTTGGCAAAACTACGCTCAATCCACTTTTGTAGATGCAGCCTTGACGCGTCTGTCCATGAGTTTAGGGGGGCGAAATTTTCTGAATACAGCATGGCTGCCCTTAAAACCTAAACACAGCAATAGTGAACGTTTATTAGTGACTTGGGATGCAGGGCGTCCCTACGAAGTGGATCCTTGTTCCTTGGGCTTGGTTGCCCCTGTAGGACTCAACAAGGATTGGAAACCCACTTTTGATATGAACCAATTTTTGCGTCGCTGGCAAAAGCTACCGGGCCTCTCTCAACTGTTTCCCATTTTGTCTCAGGTTTTCCCCTTGATTTTGGCATCCGCTCATCCCGTATATGACGACTATGAGGATGCTGTATATGGGGTTAATGCCAGCAAATCTCTCCAGAGTATGATGCAGATCCCCAAATTAGTACCCTATTTCAAACAAGGATTCTTAAAATTCCTCAGCCGCCACGCAGATCCAGATCAGGAGACTCTTCAACCCTCTTGGCTAGATCAGATATTAGCCACTCTAGTCAGCATCATACTGATGGTCATCCACGGCATACTGACTTTCTTAAGTCTATTGGGAATTGGCGGCCGAGATCATTTGTTTCTGTATCGATGGCATGGAGATCAAACAGAAATTGATGACTCAGAGAAGTGGGAGATTGTAGATGAGCAAGGCTGGACGATACCGATCTATCAATCTCTCCATCAAATGGCCCTGACTAAGGACTACATCATTATTTCGGACTCTAGCTTTAAATTTGTGATGGCCGATGTGCTCCCCAGCCTCTTAAATCCTCAGGATTTTGCTAAAAATCTGCGGGGTGTTGTCAATAAGATCATTAGCTTTGAGAATCGATTATCCAAAATCTCTGAGGCTTTACCCATACCCAAAATCCCTCAGAAACAAAGCATCCGTGAGTTTGGCGTTCAGCCTCCTGTATCCAAAAGTTCTGGGCCTCCCAGCACAAAACCTGAGCCAAAACCCACTAAACAGATCCTGAGAGAACAGTTGCAATTTCTATTCTCGTTTTTAAATTATGCTCAAACCCCTTATACAGATGTCTATGTCGTTCGGCGATCTGATTTAAAGTCGACAAGTAATTCTTCAGGCCCAGACTCACAACCTCCGCATTCTCCGCGCAACATCAAAGCTAAGCACTTTTGTTTAGAACCCGAAACCGCCCATTTCCTAGCCAGTTACGACAATCCTGACCACAAAGTCATCTTGCATGTGGGTCATATCCCAGGACTGGATCCAGCAGAATTTGTGAATGGAATTGATGACGTTATTTGTGACTACTCTGCTCAGACCCATACAGCCCAACCTTGCCCAGAAGATATCAATGAAATCCTTCAGAATCGGGCCGGCGTGTTAGCCAATAGTCTGGCCCCCAATCAATTAGGGGTTTGGACATTGGATCTGAATACAGGTGCTCAGGAAAAAGTTTTTTTAGAGGATGAAGACAAATTTCAACTCCTCGCCTTTTTTACCTTCAACGAAAAAACGACTCGCCAGGTCACTGATGTGTATTGGAATTGTGGCGGGATTTGGCCCCATCACCACACCATCAACCAATTTGAACTCTATAAAGATCAAATTGATCCCAAAGTTATTGAGCAACAACTCAACCTGGCCAAGGCAGGTAGGCCAGCTAACCTACTCAGAGTGAATCAAAGCGCCACCCTTGATCCAGGGAATTCTGCCAGCGGAGCCAAGCCCACGATTGAAGACTGCTATAATTTCCCGCCTGGATTCTATGCGAGTTCGCCCCAATTCGTACCAAAGGCAGGGGAAGACAACGCCGCTACAGATGGCTATATCGTTTGCGTTGTCGTCGCAACGGATCATTTGGAAACCGATGGTGACCAAGACTGCAAACTGAGTGAGTTATGGATTTTTGATGCCGCCCATCTCAGCCAAGGCCCCCTCTATCGCCTCAACCACCCTGAATTGAATATTGGGCCAACGCTGCACACGGCATGGCTCAGTAAACTAGAGTCGCCTCCCCTGCGTCCAGATTATGACGTGAGGGCAGATTACGAAACTATATTGGACCAGATTGAACCCCCAGACTTTAAGCACAACGTGCGACATCTATTTGAGCAAGATGTTTTCCCTAACGTGATTCGCGATCGCTCCGAAGCATTGCCCAAACTGATATTCAAACTTAGAATTTTTGATACGTCTCTTGCTGTAGCCGCACTTCAAAAAATTCATCGCGCCGTTGAGGATTACGCAGCAGTCTGTGGTTACCATGAGCCAGAGATTCTGTCCGAAGACTTTGACACCCGGCTCAAAGATGTTCAGTATCATACCCAAGATTCCACTATCAATCTGACCCAGGAGCAATATCACCAGAGTATTGATGCCGGAGTCATGATGCATCGCCAGGGGAAGTCTAACCCCCAGATTCAACGAGAGGAATTAGCATCTGAGTTGCCCCCAAGACTGGCAGTATCAACAGCTACCCTGTTGCAGATGATTGAGGAGGTGGATAATGCCGTTTTGTGGCTGGGACCGTTGATCCTCATCCGGGTGACCGAGCCTAAAAGTCCATCCAAAACCTATGTCAAGAGAGTTTCTGCAGAGTTGCAAAGCGTAATCAACCATACCCCTGCCCTTCTGGATAGTTCGCAAGCGATGGTTAATTTTCTCTATAACAGAGAGGAATTACCTGATGCGATCGCAGATCCATCTGCCGTCTCAATATGATTAATAATGTCTAGGTTTACACTGCTAATATCTTGATAAGTTAGGGATGAATCAAAATAAAAATCCCATTCGTATCAGCTTATTCCCTTGTTAGATCGATTTTTTCTGGGCAGTAAACAATTTTTTCTGTTGATAGTCGCGGGCTTGGGGGGGACATTTCCCCTGTCTTCGGCCTCTGCCCAAATCCGCTCAGACACCACCCTCCCTAACAACTCTGTAGTCCGACCAGAAGGAGACACAAGCCGAATTATCGGTGGGACTCAGGCAGGCTCCAATCTCTTTCATAGCTTTCAACAATTTGATCTCGCCACTGGTTCGACCGCCTTCTTTGACCAAAATCCGGCCATTGCCAACATCTTTGCTCGGGTTACAGGAGGTCAGGCATCGAATTTGGATGGTGTGCTTCGAGCCAATGGGGCTACCAATCTGTTCTTAATCAACCCTAGGGGCCTCTTATTTGGCCCCAATGCCCAACTCAATATTGGCGGTTCTTTTTTGGCAACCACAGCCAATAGTGTCTTATTCCCTGATGGTAAGGTCTTTGGGACCACCCCTCGAACTCAGTCTTCGCCACTGTTATCCATTGAAAGACCCTTAGGACTTGCGTTCAACAGTCGCCCTGGTAGCATTACCGTGCAATCTCAACCCGGACTCGCCGTTCAACCTGGCAAAACCTTAGGCTTACTGGGTGGAAAGATTAGCTTAGCAGGGGGTAACCTAGCAGCACCCGGAGGTCGTATCGAACTCGGTGCCCTCGCAGCCAATCAGCAAATTCGCTTTGACTCCACGGTCCTCAACAGACAGCAGTGGGGAATTAACTATGATGATGCCCTTTCCTTTCAAGATATTCGCATTACTAAGTTAGCAACGGTTGATGCCAGTGGGCTCCGTGGCGGCGATATCCAAGTTCAAGGCAGACAGGTGACCTTAGCCGCAGGTGGACGACTGCAAGCCCTCACCTTGGGAAATATTGATGGTGGCACTATTGTCGTTAATGCCACTGCATCTTTGAACTTATTGGGTAATCTATCTCCTAGCAGCCCTATTGATCAGAAATTTGCTCAAACAGGATTCTTTTTGCCCCAAAAAACTACAATTTTTTCGACTACTGTGGGAGCCGGTCAAGCCAATTCGATTGTGATCAATACCAGTAATCTGCGGATTACGGATGGCGCTGATATCACCGCTGCTACAGATGGCTTAGGGGCAGGCGGAGATCTGAGCATTAATGCAAGCAAGGCGATAGAGGTCAGAGGTGAAACAATCCTTTCGGGGTTTCTTGAAGAAAGTATCCCCTTTACAGAACCCATTACTCGCAATTTCCTCATTGATCAAACGAGCGTCAGTCAAATTAATGCCCGTAGTGCTTTCATCCCTAATAGTGGCCCTAGTGGTGATATCACCATTAATACACGTCACCTGACACTGCGAGATGGGGCAACCCTCACAGCGGGTTCTAATGTTGGTCCTGGTGGCTCCATTACCATCAACGCCACTGGCACCGTCGCTATTTTGGGGTCGACTAACAGTGGTTTGTCAACTAGCAATTTGGCCACAGCCTCTATTAGTCAAAATGATGCGTTAGATCTTGTTGTTCGGGCTAATAAGCTGGTTGTTCGAGAGGGTGGAGTGGTGACTGCCAGCACTTTTGGCAGTGGAAAAGCGGGTAATGTTGTGATTGACACCACAGAGTCTGTGGAAGTGGCGGGGATTAGCCGTACGGGTGTATTCCCCAGTCAGATTAACTCTGGCACCTTCGGCATTGGCAATTCTGGCAATATCCAGATCGAAACACCAACCTTCACAGTTCGAGATAGGGGGGCAATTCGGCTGAACAGTATTGCCCAAGGCCAGACCGGATCTTTCAGTTTATTGGCCAACTCTGTCGTGTTGGCAAACCAGAGTGAGATCAGTAGTAATGCCGTAGCCAGCCCGGCTGGGAATCTTAATATTGATACTAACCTCTTAGTTCTTAGGGACGGCAGTAACATCACCACCAATGCCACCGGGATCGAAGCGGGTGGCAATATCAACATTAACACCGATCTGTTGGTCGCTTTACCGATTGACGGAGATAGCAATATCACTGCCAATGCCGTGAATGGACCAGGGGGACAAATTACAATTTCAACTCAGGGGATTTTTGGGATTGCAGTACGCGATCACCCCACCAAACTCAACGACATTACCGCAATTTCCCAGAATAATCCTCAACTGAATGGGGTTGTAAATATCAACACCCCGGAAACTGACCCCAGCAACAATCTTTCTGAACAACCAGAAGTTGTTAAATCTCTGCCAAAAATTGCCCAAGGATGCCAGGCAACACAGACTGCAAACTTAAGCTACTTTAAACAGTCTGGACGAGGAGGCTTACCTACAACACCGAATGAATCACTGACATCCTTCGCGCTTTGGCAAGACTTACGAGTGAATCAACTACAACAGCCCCACAGACTAGCCACAACCAGTAAAAAGGATTTTTCACTAGCAACCCTTCAACCTGCATCCGATCAAATTGTTGAAGCCCAGGGTTGGAGCCAGGATGCTCAGGGTCAAATTCTTTTGACGGCTCAGTCCCGTAATCCTCAAGGGTCTACTCTTTGGCAGCCTTCCTCAGTCTGCTGAAGGCTATTCTATACATCAGAATCGATAGTTTTATTGGACCACAAACGTTACAGAATATAGGTTAAAGTACTTAGTAGTAAACGGATTAAACTTCTGCTCTGCACACATAAGGCGAAGCCCATTTAATCCGCTGGATCTGCCATATGGAAAACTTATAGGCGCGATCGCTTATCGCTTAATGATCCGCACCATGCGAACCGTCAGATCATCACGACAAGCTTCTAAATAGAAGTCAGTCTCCATGCCGCTAGCACTCAGATCAATATCATCAATGATGTAGGTGCGAGTCAGTATCGTACCTGTATTCTTCTTATTCTGTGAACGAGCCCCACTGCTTCCATTCGCTTTCTTATATTTGAGGGCAAAGGAGCCGAATCCCTGATCAAAATAGGTCACTTTAATAGCAACTTGATGAGACTTGCCGAACAGAAATTTATCTTCTACAGCAAAAGCTATCCGATCCATAGAGTTCGCCACATCAGTTCTGCGAGCAGTATAATCATAGTCGTAATTCTTGTGACGAAAAAATTGTAGCCCTCCAAATCCTTTTGGTTCTACTGCCACAGTTCGAACTCTCTGACTAGGATCATCGCGCTGATAGAGCCAACGCTCAAAGTTCTTGAGGGGCATTGACCCATCTTTACGGATAATGTCGGAGTCAACATCGACCCAATGACGATGCACTGTGTCGAAAAGATAGCTTTCTCGCAGATAACTCCAGGCATCTGGAGCATCCTCTACTGTACGACCAAGCTCTAGTGCAACAAATTGCAACAAAGCAGGGTCTATAAATCCCTTGATAGACTCTGCCCATAAGGTACTGCGGCGCATCTGCAACACCCGCAACATTGACTCATGGTACCGATGAGGAAAGGATGAAAAACTACCAAATCTCTTCCGGTAAAAGCTATTATCCTCATACTCTTCGTTCTCATCACCAGAGGCTACATCCCCCCGGATAAGCGGGTGATCCTCATTCACAATAAGATAACCACGGCGATCAATCCCTTGCCCCAATGTGCTTGTATGACCGTGAGTCAGATAATTCTCAATAAAGCCATTTCGCTGTCCCATGCCGCGATCTAAAGCGGCCTGAATATCTCTATCCTCGAAGGACGTCTCCATAATGAGGTTCTTGCGAGATCCAGCAATTTTAGCCCATGTATCCATACGCTCTAGGTATTTAGCCCGATTAGGATCCTGTTCGCTGGGACCCACTCCCTCCTCACCGCGAGAGGAAGACTTATTATGCAAATAGATAACTGAGATAGCCGGATTTTGTAGAATGCCAGTGGCACCAAGCTCATTTAACAACGCTATGTAGCGAGAGTGGTAGCGGCGATCATATATGTCGTAATTAAAAATTTGAAAGACTGATGTTGGTTTTTCCGCAACAATAGGAATATTGTACTTAGCCAACCATAGGGGTGCCGACTCCTCCATTTCCTTAATATCATCTAATCGCTGACCAGCCAGCGTAAAGTGATTAAATCTGCGAACAGCCCCTTTGATGTGTAGTTCAATTTTATACTGACCACCCTCACTAGCAGAGGTGATTGCCTGCTGAAGAAGGTCGAATCGATACATATCCTCTACTGGTTCCAACTGTTTCCAATGCACGTTCACTTGCTTGATCAGGTGACCCTTAAAACCTGCCTGCCTAAGAATGTTCATCCGACTCACACCATCGATATTGCGCGAGATATAAATGCCAGAGTTCGGCGCTGGTTGAACGTGTGGAGGTAATGAAAAATCGGTATTCTTTGTCAGCCCATCTGATTCCATCCAAGAATCTATTGCAAAAGTCTTACTGAACTCATATGGATACTCTTCTGTATGGCCTTCTGTTTTGCTATCCCCTAGAACCAATCCTAAAAACAAGAAGAATAGTACCCAGATAGGAAGATGAAACTGAAACGACTTAAGCATGAACGTTTGCCTATAGATCAAAGTCAGAGGAAAGCATGTGCAAAAAAGCTATCACTCTAATATTGGGATTCTATTTATGATAAGCAATCGTCCAAGGGCCTTAAGTGCCCTCAAAGTTTGAGTAAGCTATTTGGACCGAGAAATCAGGATGAAATTTCTAGCGTTTGTTGCAACTGGATTAGGTCTTTAGCGCTAATGCTAAACCGTCCTTTTTCAATATCACGAATCCAGCTTTGGCTTTTTCCAAGACATTCAGCCAGAGCACGTTGGGTGAGGTTGTGCCGTTGACGGGCAGCTTTGATATCGCTGCCAGAGAGTTGCCTAGACTGAGTTGCAGCTCGATATTTAGGTTGTCTTCGTCGATGCTTGGTGGAACGGCGACTTACCGTTTGCTGCCATTCCTCCGATAGTTCAAACCCCAACAGACGGGCATTAAGGACACGCTGCCATTTGTCCCGTGGGGCAGCATCGGTCAAGCTAAAGGATCGGTTTGCGTCATCGATCCAAAATTGGAGAGCACCGTCGACGTCATCAGGCATATTGGCGACCTTAGACCATAGAGGCTGGATATCAGGAGGATACGTTTCAGGATCAAACAACGGGATCAAACCGTAGTAATAAATGGTTTCTAGATCGCTCTCAAAGGTTTTGAGCAGACGCTTATGAGCACCGCGTATGGAGGTGGCCTCTAGTAATCGTTCTTCGCCATAGGCAATGCGTAGCAGTGTACGTATCGTCAGCCGATGGTCACCTCCCAATCGCATCTTAAACAAAAGCCACAGGAGGATGCGGATGGCTCCTCTATGCTGCTGCCAATTACTCATGACTTCTGTGAGTAAAGATTGGGGTAGGGTACCGTACTGATAAAAGACCGTTTGACGGCTGTAGTCTTGTTTATTGAGAAAGTTCTGAGCCCAAATTCCAGTTCGTAAGGTAAAGCCCAAACCAATGAGATGGCGACAGCCTTGAGCATCGTCTTCAAAGTAGTATTGAGTGTCAATCAGGTGCCAGATTGGATGTTCCTCAAAAGCAAAGGCTTGCACTTTACCCTGACACGGCCAATCGATAGTCACGAGAATCTGGCAGGATTGGTAGACTAAATTTTTAATCAGGGTAAGTTTGTCTAGCTTGGTCAGATCTTTGCGCTTATCGAGCCCCAAATATTTTTCAATTTGTTGGTCGTTCACGACAAAGGTGTTTTGCCAAGGACAATCGACCGTCATGGCATAAGCAGCAAAAATCAAGTGGACGCAGGTAGCGCGAATATCGAAGTTAGCGATCGCTGTCTTTGCCTGAGTCGTCGCCATTGGCAAGAAAGCATCAGCTTCTGGATCCGCTGCTAAGCGAAACCGCATTTCCCCTAAACCTCGACGAATAGAACGGTGATAGCAAAGGTAGCCGTCAGCATCAGTCTGCCAAGACAGTGTCTGTTGCATGGCTAAAATATTGCAGGCTTCCCAAATCACCATAGAAGAAGCAAAGGGGGTGGTTTTGCCATTGAGGAAAATGTCAGGAATCGCTGCAGGTAGTAGGGTGCTCTTGCAACGTCCCTTTTTGGGCTCTAAGGGGATTAACGCTCCCACTTCACAGGTTTGGACGCAGCGGGGAATCTCCACATCCTGGCAGTTATCACAAAGGGTTGGATCAATCCAATAACTATCTGATTCAGAGGCAGATTTAATTGCCCCATTCGGACATTGGGGCTGACAACTATTGCAAATATCACAATCATCACTGATGGTATAAGTCATAAGCGAAAGGGTTCTAGCTGATTATCTAGAGTGCTTGGTAGTATTCTGCTGTATTGATGACTAAAGCTCGCCTACTCGACCCCCTCTGCAAAATTCCTGGAGGGAGAAACCGTTCAAAGTCAAGAGATTTTACAAAGACGACTCACATAAGAATCAAAGTAATCTGATGACTTGTGATCGAGTGGTACTCGCTAGACACTTATTTCGAATTTATTAAGACTAGGTATAACAACTTAAAAGGTTGTTGTTTATGTCAAATACTACAGTTTAATTATTTCTTTATTAATCTTTGATTCATGCTTATACCAAGTTTTCATAGATTGTTTTTTTCTTGATAAGGTCATGTCTTTTTGACAAAAGAAATCTCCTCGTGTTTTTCTACAAACCGATCCAAAACATAATTAAAACAACGAGTATTCTAAGAGTTTCTGCATGGCTCTATTTGAGTTAGCTATCATCATCAATCCAAGGTGGACTGATGATAAATTTGCATAGTCTTGTAAACAACGATATTGAATGAGCTAATTATTCATGCTTGCCTTGATGTATCAAGGAATTTTAATTCGCTTTTTATATAAGTTCTGACCTCTATTGAGTAAAGAATCAAAGAAGCATCATGCCGTGAGAATGCCTCATAATATGTAGTGTCAAACAATACATAATATTTGCTGCTAATCTTTAGCAACAGAAGACAGGAATGATAAAATTCCCAAGACTAGTCCCTAGTTAAAACCTCAGTTTCATTTTTTTCAAAAGGTGTCTAATGTTTGCAGTTTCATAAGTACTAAGGACTAATTCATCAAGTTAAGAGCAGAAGAAACTTGATGAATTGCGGATCGCAAATTGAGGCTCAATCAAGACCTGTCCCCATTTAATTTATAAGCTAGAAAGGGGCAATCAACCTCTCTACACAGAACTATTATGAGGAGAACTTTGACAATGTCGATTTTACTAACGACTGATGCCGAAGCTTTGGCGATGGATTTTTTATTGGAAGATTTAGAAATCCCAGCAGCAGATCAGGATTTCTTTTCCGTCCTCTCTAGCCGAGAAATTGGCAGCGACTGGTATGTCGTGGAGATTGGAGTTGCGGGTCTTCCTGATAAATGGGTGCTACAGGTCTTTGATACAGGCCAATGTGATCCTTGTTATACCTTTGTCTCTCCTATGCCTGTTGGAGAAGATGCCGATTTAGAAGAGTTCCCTACCCGCATTGCTGACGTGATTGGCATGGAGCGCACGGGAGCTAGTCGCTAATTTGTTTCACACTCTGAGGACTAAGAATAATGTCTAAGATATCTCATTTTTTACCGCCTGCTGATTTGCCTCCAAAAACGATAACTGACTGCGACATCCGTTTGAGAAGTCAGTTATCATTTGCTATCGGTCGGCATTTTTTTGACAACTGTGATGGTTCTACTCAAGCCCTACTAAGGGAGTGTGGTTGGACTATCAGCACCCATGCAGGACTGGCTTTGATTATTGATTGCCCTAATCAGGTCAAGAACTGGCAGGTATTGAATCATATCGTAGTAATGGTTGATCATCTATATCAGTTCAGCCCTAGTGTCAGAATTAGGGTGTGTCCTCCAGTCAATACAGGCGCGCCATTTGATATGCAGCTCAATGAGCGAGTAGCGTATTAGAGTTCTAGATTGCTGGATATGGCGCGGCAAATCATCAAAGTTTGGAGGCAGATGGGTTGATCAAGTTCTACACATTGCATCCCTTGTTGAGACAAAAAAGCTGCGGGCTGTGGTTAGTATCCTCCTGAAAATTCTAGAATTTTCAGGTCGACAAATGAGTGTTGCCCCTTAGATGACCTATCCCCAACAATTAGAAGCTGAGTAGTGCAGAGAAGAGATGTTATCAGCACCTTGCTATAGCTTAGGGCAGCAGGGGGAGTATTCAATGTCTCAGCGGGAAGCGTATAGAGGGATGCAAAACATCAACTGTAAGTCTTGTAATCTATTTTGAGAGTTTGCAGGACCTCGAAACACTGACGTAAAGCACTCTTCTATATCTACAGTTTATGGATTGGTTACTAGGGGAGATCTGAACCACCCTCTTGTAATTGTTAATGACAATGAATTTGATGCTGTTTGATGGCTAGGAAAATCGAACAACTGTTGATCACTGTTGATCAAGGATAGTGGATAGGTGATGGCCTGGTATGACGCCAGAGAATTGGCACCTAATCAATAGGTTGATGGATCACCGTCGCCCAAAAGGAACAGATGGACGTGTTCAAGCTTTTGTCTAAGCTACTCCTCAAGCAAAAGCGTTGCCAGAAGCATGATTTTGCAATTGACTACTATTCAGTTCGGTGACATGTATAAAGTCATATTGGATTTAGGATGACAAACATTTCCAACATGTATACAGAGCAGTAATGACATTGACGATTCAACCCGGGGACAGCTTCCCGCTAGGAGCCATGGTCAGAGATGGCGGTGTCAACTTCTGTCTCTATGCCAAAGATGCCACTGCGGTTGAACTTTTGTTATTCGATACGCTAGACGCTCCTAAAGCCGATACCACGCTTTGGCTAGACCCTGACACAAACCGTACCTTTCACTACTGGCATGTCTTTGTTGTTGGTCTCGCAGCAGAACAAGTATATGCCTATCGAGTCGATGGTCCCTACGACCCTAGTAATGGCCTGCGGTTTAACCCCAACAAGGTCTTGCTCGATCCCTATGCGCGTGCTGTCGTGGGGTGGTCCATCTATTCTCGTCAAGCGGCAAACCACGCTTTCGATAACTGTGCCCAGGCCCTCAGGGGAGTCGTTGTTGATCCGTTGCAGTATGACTGGGAGGGAGATTGCCATCCCAAAACGTCCTATGCCGAAACAGTAATTTACGAACTGCATGTGGGCGGATTTACCCAACATCCCAATTCCGGGTTGCCTACTAAAAAACGGGGGACTTACGCGGGACTGATCGCCAAAATTCCCTACTTGAAAGCTTTGGGAATTACAGCTGTAGAGCTAATGCCAGTGCAACAGTTTGACGCTAGCGACGCTCCCCCTGGACGAACTAACTACTGGGGTTATAGCTCAGTGGCCTTTTTTGCACCGCACTGGGACTATAGTTCTCGTAAAGGTAAGTTGGGGCCAGTTAATGAGTTCCGAGATTTGGTCAAAGCCTTACATCGGGCTGGTATTGAGGTGATTTTAGATGTGGTATTCAATCACACGGCTGAAGGCAATCATGAGGGGCCAACGCTGTCGTTTCGGGGCTTAAGTAATGAGTCGTACTACATCCTCGAAGAAGATAGAGCTTACTATAAAAATTACAGCGGCTGCGGCAATACGCTCAAAACCAGTAGCATTAGTGTTTATCTAATTTTGGACTGTCTGCGCTACTGGGTTGCAGAGATGCACGTCGATGGCTTTCGGTTCGATCTAGCATCGGTACTGGCCCGCAGTGTCACTGGCGAGCCCCTCGAAAGTCCGCCCATTTTGTGGATGATTAATACTGATCCGGCTCTGGCAGGCACTAAAATTATTGCTGAAGCCTGGGATGCAGCGGGACTATATCAGGTGGGCCACTTTGCTGGGGAACGCTTTGCCGAGTGGAATGGCCCTTATCGGGATGAGGTACGACGATTTATCCGGGGAGATGGCGGTCTCAGTGGGGCGATCGCCCATCGTCTTATGGGCAGCCCCGATCATTACCCGCATCTAGACCGAGGGCCAAACTACAGCATTCATTTTGTCACCTGTCACGATGGATTTACCTTACATGATCTGGTGAGTTACAACACCAAACACAATGAAGCGAATGGTGAAAACAACCGCGATGGGGCTAATGACAACTGGAGCTGGAACTGTGGAGTAGAAGGCCCGACGGACGATGTCACTGTGCAAGCACTGCGGCTCAAGCAAGCCAAAAATATGTTTGTACTCTGGGCTATGTCCCAAGGGACACCCATGCTCCTGATGGGGGATGAAGTGCTGCGATCGCAACGTGGCAACAACAATGCCTACTGCCAAAACAATGCAATAAGCTGGTTCGATTGGGATAGACTCTCCGCTCAAGAAGACTTATTTCGCTTTGTCCAGCAGCTGATTGGCTTTATTCAAAATTTGGAGATCTTTAGACATGACGAACGCCTCAAGGTCTCCACCCCAGTCTTAGAGAACACAATTTTTGAACCCGCCATCGCCTGGCACGGCATCAAGTTAGGCCAGCCCGACTGGAGCGAAGACTCGCATAGTTTGGCCTTTACCTTAAGCTATCGGCAGTATGGCGAACTGCTACACATCATCCTCAACACTTTTTGGGAACCGCTTACCTTTGAGCTGCCGCCGCTGACAGGCGGACAGTGTTGGCAACGCATTGTTGATACTGCTTTAGCTACCCCAGAGGACTTTTGCCCTTTCGCCCATGCCCCCAAGGTTGAGCAGCCCTTTTATCCAGTCAATGCTCGCTCTTCAGTCATATTGATGTCTGAAGGTTGGTAACCCAATCAAGCAGAAATATTAGAGTTTTTAACAGCACTAGGAGTTGAGGTGTGAGTAAGGATTGGATAATCACAGAAGCAGGACAATGCCAGATCTGTCCCACACCTAGAGCATGGGATTTGCTCGAAACTCCGTACCGTTTCTATCGCTTCTTGACAGAGGTGGAAGATAGCCTTAAACAGATTTCCCCTGAACAGCAGGGTGACTGTCTACCCACCCTGCACCAACTAGTACGTAAACTGGTGCTCAACTCTTATTGGTTGCAAACCCAACGCCCTACACCTCATCCGACGATGACCACAGCTATCCTCAATCTCTACGATGAGATTGGCTATCCTTTAACTGTTCAGATTGAGACACTGCTGCCAGGAGCCACATCGCCTATTCATAATCATGGAACTTGGGGGGTTGTGGCCGTGTTGCAGGGGCAGGAAAAAAACACTTTATGGCGACGAACTCCAGAGCCAGAGTCCCCTGACAAAATCGTCTGGGTTACCGAGAAAATAGTGGAAGATGGAGATATTGTTAGCTTTGTGCCAGGAGCAATTCACTGCGTACAGGCTGTCGGGGAAAAGCCATTAGTGACTTTCAATCTCTATGGAGAGACACAACCTCAATATCGATTTGAATTTGATCCAATCGCTCATGGTGCCAAGCACTACTAGACCCAATGGGAACTTTCACCTCACCAACGCAGCCCAGCTAGCGACCTGGACTGCGGTTTCTCCTGCCGTCGGTGGATTCCAGGCAGGCTCTGTCAGCCATCGAACATCATTGTCAGCATCGTTGGCCTGCACATCCTCTGGCGTCCGATCTTCCCATTCCCCGTAGTAAATCTCTTTGAGACCATCTCGAAGAAGAGGATTCCTCAAGGTTTTGGTGGTGGAAGTATCCTGTTCTTTGGGCCAAGATTTCCACCACCTGATCGTAATTCTCAGAGTCAAAAAAGCTGTGTATCTGAGACTACTGACTTGATACCAGTTTTAGTCGCACTGCTCAGAGTAAGGCCACTTCCAATTGACAATTTCATCTTGGTCCTTACCATGCTCATGGGCATAGGCAAAACACTCGATAATCTTGTTCCGCATCCGCTCCTTGGCATGACCCGCCGCCGAGCCCAGCTTCGGCACCCGATCAATCACATCAATCACCAAGTTAAAGCGGTCCACCTCATTCTTAATCGCCAACTCTAGCGGTGTATTGATATTGCCCTGCTCCTTGTAACCGCGCACATGAATCCGCTCTTGATGGGAGCGACGATACACCAGCTTGTGAATCAACCAGGGATAGCCGTGGAAATTGAAGATGATGGGCTTGTCTGTCGTAAACAAAGAATCGAAATCTCGATCCGCTAGCCCGTGGGGATGCTCCCCCTCTGACACCAGCTTGAATAAATCCACGACATTGACGAAGCGCACCTTCAGCCAAGGAAACTCTTCCCGCAAAATCGCTGTTGCCGCTAACGATTCCATCGTCGGGATATCGCCACAGCAGGCCATCACCACATCGGGTTCATCCGGCTCAGTGCCACAATCATCATTGCTGGCCCACTCCCAAATGCCAATGCCTTTGGTGCAGTGGGCAACGGCCTCATCCATTGACAGATACTGCAAGTGCTTTTGCTTATCGGCAATAATCACATTGATGTAGTCCACACTGCGAAAGCAATGATCTGCGACCGATAGTAAACAGTTGGCATCGGGCGGAAAGTAGAGCCGCACGACATCGGGACTCTTATTGGTGACCAAATCGACATAGCCTGGATCTTGGTGGCTAAAGCCATTGTGGTCCTGCCGCCAGACTAGCGATGACAGCAAAATATTGAGTGAGGAAACGGATCGTCGCCAAGGCACATGATTGCGACAGATATCCAACCACTTGGCATGCTGGTTAAACATCGAATCCACCACATGGGCAAAAGCTTCATAGGTGTGGAACAAACCGTGGCGTCCGGTGAGCAAATAAGTTTCTAACCAGCCCTGTAGAGTGTGCTCGCTCAGCATTTCCATGACTCGACCGTCACGGGAGAGTTCGGTACCGCCTTCGTCTTCTGGGTAGAGGTCTGCCATCCAGACTTTCTTAGTGACTTGATAGACATCTTGGAGCCGATTGGATGCCGTTTCATCGGGTCCCATCAAGCGGAAGTTGTCGGGGTTATCCCGCATAATCTCTCGCATAAACAAGCCCAGAGCTTTAGTGTTTTCAAACTCCACGGTGCCATGCTGGTTACCCATATCAATGGCCAGATCATGGAAGTTGGGTAGCTTCAGTGCCTTGCGCAGCAGACCCCCGTTGGCATGGGGATTTGATCCCATGCGGCGATTGCCCTCTGGCGCTAGTGCTTTCAGCTCAGGAATCAGGGTTCCGTGGTCGTCAAATAGCTCTTCGGGTTGGTAGCTGCGCATCCACTCTTCTAGCTGGCGCAGATGGTCCGGGTTGTCATGCATGCCGCCCATAGGGACTTGGTGCGATCGCCAAAAATCTTCGACCTTTTTGCCATCAACCTCTTTGGGTCCGGTCCAACCTTTCGGGGTTCGTAGCACAATCATTGGCCAGCGGGGGCGCTCGACTTTACCACTGCTCCGGGCTTCTTGCTGGACTTCTTTAATTTTGAGAATGCACTCTTCCATGACTGCGGCCATTTTCTGATGCATTTCGGCGGGATTCTTGCCTTCTACGAAGTAGGGAGTATAGCCATACCCCCGAAATAGACACTCCAGTTCTTCATGGGAGATGCGGGCCAAGATTGTGGGATTAGCAATTTTGTAGCCATTGAGATTGAGAACGGGTAGGACGGCACCATCACGGGCGGGATTGATAAATTTGTTGGAATGCCAGGAGGTGGCGAGCGGTCCTGTTTCGGATTCACCATCACCCACGACGCAGGTCACAATTAGATCGGGGTTGTCTAGGACGGCGCCATAGGCGTGGGAAACGCTGTAGCCCAGTTCGCCGCCTTCGTGGATGGAACCGGGGGTTTCGGGGGTGACGTGACTGCCAATGAAGCCAGGGAAGGAGAACTGTTTGAAGAACCGCTGCATGCCTGCTGCGTCTTCGCTTTTATCGGGGTAGATCTCGGAGTAGGTACCTTCTAGATAAACTGGACCGAGAACGCCAGGGGCACCGTGGCCAGGACCTGCCATGAAGATCATGTCTAGATCGTATTTTTTGATCAGCCGATTGCAGTGAATGTAGGTGAAGCTTAAGGCCGGCGAGGCTCCCCAGTGGCCAAGCAAACGGTGCTTAATCTGTTCGGCCTGTAAAGACTCTTGCAGTAATGGGTTATCGCGGAGGTAAATCATGCCTACGGCTAGATAGTTGCAGGCGCGCCAGTAGGCATTAATGTTGTGTAGCTCTGCTTCACTTAACGGATTGGAGACAGAAGTGATGGGATGGATAGGGGCTTGGACCATCTTGATTGGATTCCTGCTAAGGGTAAAGTAAGTTTTGAGATGTGCGGATGCAGCTAGCGATTGTTCTAGGCCGCTGCGATGCAGGCAATGGAGTGGCTACCATAGAGACCATTGATGACTCAGGTATTTTCGACGCGCTCCAGATTGATGTTTTTGCTGAGCGCAGTCTGCCTGTGGGTCGCCTCTTCTAAAGCGATCGCGGTAGCTAGAGCCGTCGGTTGCGAACGGTTGTGGTATGCCTCGATATACAGCTCTTTGAGATCCCGAATCAGCGGATATCGAGGATTAGCGCCTGTACACTGATCGTCAAAGGCTTGTTCAGCCATCAGATCAAGATGCTCAAAGAAGGTCTGTTCGTCTTCGCTAATCACCTCGCGAATACTTTGGGGGATATCTACCTGGCGTTTGAGATCTTCAATTTTCGCAATCAGCCGATCCACTTTTTCAGCGTCGGATTGGCCGCCGAGTTTCAGGGAATCTGCGATCGCAGCATACCGAGCCTTCGCCTGAGGATATTCATACTGCGGGAAAATCGCTTGCTTAAACGGTGCATCGGTGGCGTTGTACCGAATCACATGGGAGATCATCAGCGCATTGGCGAGGCCGTGGGGGACATGGCAGGTTGACCCCAGCTTATGGGCGAGGGAGTGACAAATCCCCAGGAAAGCATTGGCAAAAGCCAATCCGGCAATGGTAGCGGCATAGTGAACCTTAGCCCGCGCTTCCAGATCATCTGGGCCATCATGGTAGGCGCGGGGCAGGTACTTCATCAGTAGCCCAATCGCTTCTAAAGCTAGCCCATCGGTGAACTCCGTTGCCAACACAGAAACATAGGCTTCTAAGGCATGGGTGAGGGCATCAACGCCACCGTAGGCCGTCAGGGTTTTGGGCATATGGCGCACCAACTCGGGGTCAATGATCGCCATGGTGGGGGTGAGGGCATAGTCCGCCAGCGGATATTTAATCCCTTCTCGATCATCAGTGACCACGGCAAACGGGGTGACTTCTGAACCCGTGCCGGAGGTAGTGGGAATCGCCACCAAAATTGCCTTTTCACCCAGCGGTGGTAGCTCGTAAACTCGCTTGCGGATATCCATAAACCGCATCGCCAATCCTTCAAACTCCACTTCAGGATGCTCATACATCAGCCACATCACCTTGGCCGCATCCATCGGCGAGCCACCCCCGAGGGTAATAATTACGTCTGGGTGGAAGCTGTTGATTACGGCTAAGCCCCGCTGCACCGTGGACAAGCTGGGGTCTGGTTCCACATCAAAGAAGACATGGTGTTCAATACCCAAACTATCGAGGGTATCGGTAATCTCCTTAGTAAGGCCCAGGTCAAAGAGAGGCCGATCAGTGACAATAAAGGCGCGTTTTTTATGGGCTAAATCGCCCAGTGCGACAGGGATACAGCCTGCCTTAAAATAAATTTTAGGCGGCACCCGAAACCAGAGCATATTTTCTCGGCGGGCAGTGACGGTTTTGAGGTTGAGCAGGTGCTGAACCCCGACATTTTCAGAGACTGAATTACCGCCCCAAGTACCGCAGCCCAAGGTCAGGGAAGGGTCAAGCTTGAAGTTATACAGATCACCAATGGCTCCCTGGGACGATGGCGTATTAATGAGAACGCGGGAGGTGGCGACTTCGGCTTCAAAATGGGTGATGCGATCGCTATTATCTGGGTTTGTATACAAGACTGAGGTATGACCACGACCGGCAAAGTTGACGAGCTGCTTAGCCTGATCGACCGCAGTATGAAAATCAGGGGCACAATACAGCGCCAAAATCGGCGAGAGTTTTTCACAGGAGAAGGGTTCCTCAGAGCCAATACCACTGACTTCACCAATCAACAGCTTGGCGTCCTCCGGCACATCAAGATTGGCAAGCTGGGCCAGTTGGGCAATAGATTGACCGACAATGGCGGCGTTGAGATGGCCATCCTTGAGAATGAGCTGAGCGACGCGATCGCGCTCTTCGTCATTCAAGAAATAGGCACCGCGTTTCATGAACTCCTGTTTAGCAGCCTCGTACACATCCTGGTGAACAATAGCCGACTGCTCCGAGGCGCAAATCATGCCGTTATCGAAGGTCTTGCTGAGTAAAATCGAGCTGACCGCCATCTGTAGATCGGCTGTTTCATCAATCACAGCCGGGGTATTACCAGCCCCCACACCGAGTGAAGGATGTCCTGAGGAATAGGCTGCCTTGACCATGCCCGGTCCCCCGGTCGCCAAAATCAGCTTAATCTCAGGATGCTGCATGAGTGCTTGCGAGAGATCCAGGGTCGGCTGATCAATCCAGCCAATCAAATCTGCCGGAGCACCTGCTTTTTGAGCGGCATCTCGAACAATTTGGGCCGCCGCGATACTGCAAGCTTTGGCACGGGGATGGGGCGAAAAAATAATGGCGTTGCGAGTTTTCAAGGCCAGCAACGCCTTAAAAATAGCGGTGGAGGTGGGGTTGGTCGTGGGCACAATCCCCGCGATTAGTCCGATGGGTTCAGCGTATTTTTGGATACCATAGTGGACATCCGAGAACACCATGCCACAGGTTTTTTCCTGTTTATATTTGTTGTAGATATATTCCGAGGCAAAGTGATTTTTGATCACTTTATCCTCAACAATTCCCATGCCCGTCTCTGCCACGGCCTGTTTCGCTAGAGGAATTCGAGCATTGTTGGCTGCGATCGCAGCCTGCTTAAAAATAGTATCAACCTGGGCTTGACTAAAACTGGCGTAGCATTCCTGAGCTGCTTTAACGCGTCCGATTAAATCTTCTAGGCTCTGACGGGAATCGACCTGGGCGGGAGTAGACAGTGAAGTCATCAATCATTCATCCTTTAATAAACGCGCAAGCCGTAGTTTTGAAATTGGGCTTTGACCTGTTCAACTTGTTCGGGGGGTGGGGGCTGCATTTCTTGGAGGGAATAGTCGTAGCCGAGGGCTTCCCATTTATAGGCGCCCATCTGATGAAAAGGCAGAACTTCCACCCGCTCAACATTCGTGAGCGTGGAAACAAACTCAGCTAGTGCCGCCACATTGTCAGGGGCATCCGTGAGACCGGGGACCAAAACAAAGCGAATCCAAGTGGGCTTTTGCATGGCTTGGAGATGGCGGGCTAACCGCAAGGTTGGCTTTAGATCTACATGGGTGACGGTGTGGTACAGCTCCGGCTGGAAGGATTTGATATCCAGCAAAACCAGATCGGCGTAGGGAAGCACCTGCTGTGCGGCTGCTAAATCCGAAAATCCAGAGGTATCCAACGCGGTATGGAGCCCCTCAGCCTGACAGGACCGCATTAACTCCGCGACGAATTTAGGCTGCATCAGGGGTTCGCCCCCCGTGACCGTAACACCGCCCCCAGATGCTTTTAAGTAGGCGCGGTAGTGCAAAATATCGGCCACAAGGGCATCGACGGTAACCACTCGTCCCCCCTCCACTGTCCGACAGTCGGGGTTATGGCAGTACAGGCACCGCAGTGGGCAACCCTGGGTAAACACCACAAACCGAATGCCGGGACCATCCACAGTGCCACAGGTTTCAACGGAATGAATTCGACCAGTGGCTGCTGCGGGGGGAGGTGTGAGCGGTGAAATCAACATAGACAGAAGAGAGCGAGAAGGGCATCATCCGAGACCGATGAGAATTTGTGATCAGAAGCGACTGTGAAAGGTGCGATTGACCACATCCATCTGCTGCTCGCGGGTGAGTTTGATGAAGTTGACAGCATAGCCCGATACGCGAATCGTGAGCTGCGGATACTTTTCAGGGTGATCCATCGCATCCAGCAGCGTCTCGCGGTTAAGCACATTGATGTTGATGTGCTGACCCGTGTTATGGAAATAGCCATCCATCAGACCCACCAAATTGTTAATCTGATCCTCAACGGAATGCCCGAGGGCCTGGGGCACGATGGAGAAGGTATAGGAAATCCCATCCTGAGCGTGGGGGTAGGGTAACTGGGCTACCGATTCACAAGCTGCGATCGCACCCTTCGTATCTCGACCATGCATGGGGTTGGCACCAGGGGCAAAGGGTTCCCCGGCCTTGCGACCATCAGGAGTGCTGCCAGTTTTTTTGCCGTAGACCACATTGGAGGTAATGGTCAAAATCGACTGGGTAGGGACCGCATCCCGGTAAGTTTGATGCTGACGAATGTGATCCATAAATCGCTGCACGATGTCGCGGGCAATGGCATCAACGCGCTGATCATTGTTGCCAAAGGCCGGATAGTTACCCTGGACCTCATAATCCACTGCCAAACCGTCGGCATTGCGGATCACTTTGACCTGGGTGTGCTTGATCGCCGACAGGGAATCGGCCACCACCGACAGTCCAGCGATGCCACAGGCCATTGTTCGGTAGACATCCCGATCGTGGAGGGCCATCTCTAGCCGCTCGTAGCAGTACTTGTCATGCATGAAGTGAATAACGTTCAAGGTATTGACGTAGAGCTTCGCTAGCCACGCCATCAGCACATCAAACCGCGCCATCACCTCGTCGTAGTCTAAGACCTCGCCCGTGATCGGTTCGAAAACCGGAGCCACCTGTTCGCCCGCTTTTTCATCCTTGCCGCCGTTGATGGCGTAGAGGAGCGCCTTAGCGAGATTGACCCGTGCCCCAAAAAACTGCATTTGCTTACCGATAGGCATGGCCGAAACACAGCAGGCAATGCCGTAGTCATCACCGTACTCGGGTTGCATCAGGTCATCATTTTCGTACTGAAGTGAGCTGGTGTCCTTAGAGACCTGAGCACAGAACTGTTTGAAACCAGTGGGTAGTTGTTCTGACCACAGCACCGTCAGGTTTGGTTCTGGAGCAGGCCCTAAGTTATTGAGGGTCTGTAGAAATCGGAAGCTATTTTTAGTAACTAGGGGCCGACCATCTCGCCCGATGCCGCCAATGGATTCTGTCACCCACACCGGATCACCTGAGAAGAGCTGGTTATATTCCGGTGTCCGCAGGAAGCGCACCATGCGCAGCTTCATCACAAACTGGTCAATCAGCTCTTGGGCTGCGGCCTCTGTCAAGCTGCCGTTGTCCAAATCTCGCTGGATATAGATATCCAAGAAGGTGGACACTCGGCCTAAAGACATAGCCGCGCCATTCTGTTCTTTGATCGCACCCAGATAGCCGAAGTAGGTCCACTGAACGGCTGCCTGTGCTGTTGCTGCGGGCTGACCAATATCAAAGCCGTAGGCAGCCGCCATTTGCTTAAGTTCTTTGACGGCACGGATTTGCTCGGAAATTTCTTCTCGCTGGCGAATCACCCCTTCATCTAAAGTATCTAGCTCTAGAGACTTGAGCTGCTGTTGTTTATCGAGGAGGATGCGATCGCATCCATACAAAGCCACTCGTCGATAGTCACCAATAATGCGACCGCGCCCGTAGGCATCCGGTAGCCCCGTAATAATGCCGGCATGGCGTGCCTTTCTCATTTCGTCGGTGTAGGCATCGAAAACACCATCGTTATGGGTCTTACGATACTTAGTAAAGGTTTCCCAGGTTTGGGAATCGAGCTGGTAGTTATAAGCTTCTAGAGACTTTTTCACGACCCGAATCCCGCCCAAGGGCATGATCGCCCGCTTCAGGGGCTTATCGGTTTGTAAACCCACAACTTGCTCTAAATCCTGGGCAATGTAGCCGGGATCATGGGCCGTAATCCCGGTGGGCAGCTTGTTATCGGCCTCTAAGATGCCATTCTCTCGCTCCACCTGCATCAGAACGGTGACTTTTTCCCAGAGCTTTTGAGTGCGATCACTGATCCCTGCCAAAAAAGATGAATCGCCAACATAAGGAGTGTAGTTTTTTTGGATAAAGTCCCGAACATTCACTTCTTGAGTCCACGATCCGTCTTGAAAACCTGTCCATTGTTTAAACATAGAGCAGGACCCTCCTATTGATGAATGTCATCACGAACAAAATCGACGCTAAACGCTATCTCCCCTAGCTCAAAATCTAGCTAGTTCTGTCGATTTATTAATTATTTTAAATATATCAAATCTTTTTTGAGATGATCGTATTAACCACAACAAAATCACACTTTAAACGCTTTCTTAATTAACAACTTCACTGTTGCTAAATCCTCTATTAAAACAATGAAATCATTGTTTTAATCATTCCTTAATACCTTCTGGCTCTATTGGGATACTCCTCTGGTTAGCCTGCTCAGACATCAAGCTAGAATATGCTATAGCGTTTTCTGATGAAAGCGATTAGCAATACTGTTAGGTCACTTTTTTCTGATATCCAAATTAACTATTGAGGAGAGATCTAATAAGTCTGCAACAAATCAAATGTCATGGACTAGATGCTTATGATAAAAGTGAGTGGATATATAAAATTAAATATAAACTGACTTAGGTCATAGAGATAAATTGACTTAAGTCAAATATTAATCTGGGGATCATAGATCGTCTGTCCTTTTTAGGGGAAACGTGTATTTTTATTGACAGAAATCAGTCAACGCAAGAATTATAATTTGGCAAATCTCAATAAACAGCAGTGAGGCAAAGTTTAGGTTTGTCTAAACTCCTCAATGATGGAGACTTATTAGTATTTGCAGCGTCAGTCTTTGCGACAATTTTGGTCTGGCACTGTTTTCGCTCTTAATCTAAAGCTATCAAGTGTCTCTGATCATCAGCCGAGGCTGTCTAGCCTATGGATAATGTTGACCGAGATGAATAATCTATCTTCACTCTAGTTCCGCGATAAAGGCCACGAATACCCATGAACTTGGTTGATCCAGCCCACGATATTCTTCGATACGATTACAATCCGTTGCAGCCTTTTTTCTCGCCCCAACGGGTTGCAGTTATCGGCGCTACAGAAAAACTGGGTAGCGTCGGTCGGACCATACTTTGGAATTTGATCAGTAATCCCTTTGGTGGAACTGTGTTCCCGGTTAACCCCAAGCGGTCTAGCATTCTAGGCATCAAAGCTTATGCAGATATTTTGTCGGTGCCTGAACCAGTCGATTTAGCCATTATTGTGGTTCCTGCACCATTGGTGCCCACCGTAGTTCGGCAATGTGTCCAGGCAGAAGTCAAGGGAGCCATTATTATTTCGGCGGGGTTTAAGGAAATTGGCGCCGCGGGTCAGCAGTTAGAACAGGACATTCTGCAGACGGCTCGTCAAGGACACCTGCGTATTATTGGCCCTAATTGTTTAGGCTTGATGTGTCCCCCTCGCGGTTTGAATGCTACCTTTGCCAGTCGGATGGCACGACCAGGGAACGTTGGCTTTCTGAGTCAAAGTGGAGCTTTATGTACCTCTATTTTAGATTGGAGTTTGCAAGAAAATGTTGGCTTTAGTGCCTTTGTTTCCATTGGGTCGATGTTGGATATTAGTTGGGGGGACCTAATTTATCACTTGGGGGATGACCCCCAAACCCATAGCATTGTCATTTATATGGAATCCATTGGGAATGCTCGTTCTTTTCTATCGGCCGCGCGGGAAGTTGCCCTGAGTAAACCCATTATTGTGATTAAGGGCGGGCGAACACAAGAAGCAGCTAAAGCAGCCGCGTCCCATACAGGGGCATTGATGGGCAGCGATGATGTTTTAGAGGCTGCCTTTCGTCGATGTGGTGTTCTGCGGGTGAATACGATTGATGAACTCTTTAACATGGCAGAAGTACTCGCCAAACAGCCTCGTCCCCAAGGCAATCGACTGACAATTGTCACCAATGCCGGGGGACCGGGAGTATTAGCGACCGATGCCTTAATTCGAGGCGGGGGCCACCTCACCCCCCTGGCCCCCGAAACCCAACAAGTCTTAGATGACTGTTTACCTTCTGCATGGAGCCACCATAATCCCATTGATATTCTGGGGGATGCTACGCCAGAGCGGTATGCTCAAGCTCTCCAGATCGCAGCCCAAGATCCTGGTAGTGATGGGCTATTAGTGATCCTGACCCCTCAAGCCATGACCGATCCCGAACAGACAGCCCAAGCCTTAATTCAAACGGCCCAAGGTATCTCCCATAAACCTCTTTTAGCAAGCTGGATGGGAGGTGAAGGGGTCGCCACGGGAGAAGCTCTCCTGAATCAGGCCGGATTGTTTACCCTCCCCTATCCTGATACGGCAGCTCAGGTGTTTAATTTAATGAGTCGCTATAGCTATCATTTGCGGGCCCTCTACGAAACCCCTGTTTTAGAAGGCTCTAAGCACGTCGATCGCAGGCCAGCTCAGCAGGTGTTAAGGGCAGCTAGAGAATGCGATCGCACCCTCCTCAGCGAATGGGAATCCAAACAATTCCTGCAAGCCTATGATATTCCTACCGTTCCCACCCACTTAGCCGAAACACCAGAGCAGGCAGTCGATTGCGCCCAACAACTCGGTTATCCCGTCGTTCTCAAACTCCATTCTCACACCATTACCCATAAAACGGATGTGGGTGGCGTGCATCTGAACCTCCAAAGTGCCGCTGCTGTCCAAGATGCCTTTGCCGCCATCCAACACAATGTCCAGCCCTTTGGCGAGCAAGCCTTTTTGGGAGTGACGGTCCAACCCATGCTGGATCGAGACGGCTACGAACTCATTCTCGGCAGTAGCCCTGATCCTCAATTTGGACCTGTTCTGCTCTTTGGTCTGGGTGGGCAACTAGTAGAAGTTTTTCAGGACCGAGCTTTGGGATTACCGCCTCTTAATTCCACCTTAGCGCGCCGCCTGATGGAGCAGACCCAAATCTATCAAGCCTTACAGGGTGTGAGGGGACACCAATCAGTTGATCTGGCCCAACTCGAACAGCTTTTAGTCAAATTTAGTTACCTAGTGGTTGAGCATCCTCAAATTAAGGAAATCGATATTAATCCTCTCCTAGTATCCGAGCAGCAGATGGTGGCGTTGGATGCTCGGATTATTCTCTATCCCCCAGCAGAAAACCCCCAACAGCCCCGACCCGCCATTCGCCCCTATCCGTCTCAGTATGTGTATCCTTGGACCCTGAACAATGGCTGGCCAGTGACGATTCGGCCCATCCGCCCCGAAGATGAACCCCTCATTGTTCAATTTCATCAAAACCTGTCAGAAGAAAGTGTGTATTTCCGCTACTTTCACCTGATCAAGTTGCAAACGCGCGTTGCCCATGACCGACTCACCCGCATCTGTTTTGTCGATTATGATCGTGAGATTGCTTTGGTCGCTGATTATGAAGATCCTCAAACCCAAGACCACCAGATTTTAGGAGTAGGGCGATTGAGTAAGCTACACGGGACTCAAACAGCCGAATTTGGCATGCTGGTTCATGATCACTATCAAGGACAGGGCTTAGGGACCCAGATATTGACCTCTCTAATTAAGGTGGGCAAAGCGGAAAGACTAGAAGCTCTTAAAGCTGATATTCTGCCAGAAAATCGAGCGATGCAGCATATCTGCAAAAAACTGGGGTTCAAACTTCAGCGGACTAGCGACACTATTGAAGCCATCTATACAACGGTACAAGAGCATGTTAGCCTCGCCTAACACTTGCCAGGAGAATTACACGGTGATCCAGCCGATCGAATTTTAGCGGCAACCAGTCGCATCATGGGTGCTACCCTCATCACGAAGGACCGGAAGTTACTCAGTTATGGGGCAGAGGCTTTTATCTCTGTCATCGAAGGGTAGATATATCAGAGAAGAATCAACAGTTAAGTTGACAATGCCGTCCGATCGCTAACAATAGGCGCTAGCAAATTTGAGCGGCTTGGCAACCATTATTAGCAGAGAGAAGACTCTCTGGAGTCATAAGTGGGAAGATCCACATTAACGGGTTGAATCTTCCAGATATCATCACAGTACTCCTGAATCGCTCGATCTGAGGAGAAGAGACCCGTCCGAGCTACATTCAATATCGACATTTTTGTCCATTTTGTGCGATCGCTAAAGGTCAAGTCCACTTGGCTTTGGCAGTCAACATAAGACTGAAAATCAGCTAGGAGAAAATAAGGGTCATCGTTGACCAGGGAGTCGATCAGGGGCTTAAAGACCGCGGCATCCCCCCCGGAGAAGAAACCAGAGGCAATGCGGTCAATAGCCAATTTGAGTTCTGGATTTGACTCATAGTAGTTTCGAGGACAATAGCCCTGGGTTCGCAGATCGTAGACCTGTGCCGTTGTCAGGCCAAATAAGAAAAAGTTGTCCGCACCGACTTGCTCGCGAATTTCGACATTGGCACCATCTAAAGTACCAATCGTGAGGGCACCATTGAGGGAAAACTTCATATTTCCTGTGCCCGAGGCTTCTTTGCCCGCGGTAGAAATTTGTTCTGAGAGATCGGCAGCAGGGTAAAGTTGCTGGGCCAACTTGACATTAAAATTTTTCATGAACACCACTTTCAACCGCCCTCGCATATCTGGATCACGATTGACGACTTCTGCCACTGAATTGATGAGCTTAATGATCAGCTTAGCCATCCAATAACCAGGAGCAGCCTTACCACCGAAAATAAAGGTGCGGGAAACAATCTCAATCTCAGGATTAGCCTTGATGCGGTTGTACAGCGTAATAATGTGTAGCAATTTCAAATGCTGACGTTTGTACTCGTGAAACCGCTTGATGAGAATATCGAACATAGACTGAGGATCAACAATAATCCCCGTTTGCTCATGGATAAAAGCGGCCAAGTCCTTTTTGCAGCCTAGCTTGATCTCAGCCCAAGCCTCCTGAAAATCAGGGTCATCAGCATAGGCTTCGAGTTGTTGGAGCTGATCGAGGGATTTAATCCATTGATCGCCAATCTTTTCAGTGATGAACTGGGTGAGCTTAGCATTACTCAAGACCATAAATCGTCTGGGAGTGACCCCATTCGTCTTATTTTGAAATTTATGGGGGTACATCTCATAAAAGTCTTTCAGGACATCCTGCTTCAAGAGTTCAGTATGCAGGGCTGCAACTCCATTGATGGTGTGACTCCCTAAACAAGCCAGATAGGCCATCCGAATAGACCGTTCACCTCTATCATTAATCAGAGACAAGCGAGCTAAACGCTCCTCATCACCCGGAAACTTAATGCGGACTTCATCTAGAAATCGGTGATTGATTTCATAGATAAGTTCTAAATGTCTCGGTAGCAGCCGTCCAAACAGCTCTACTGGCCACTGTTCTAGAGCTTCCGGTAAAAGGGTGTGGTTTGTATAGGCGAAGGTACGTTGGGTAATAGACCAAGCTTGCTCCCAGTCCATATGGTATGTATCCACGAGCAGCCGCATCAGCTCAGCAACGGCAATAGAGGGGTGTGTATCATTGAGCTGGACTGCAAACTTCTCATGGAACTTCTCCAGAGGGAGTCCTTGACCTAACAGAATTCTGAACATATCTCGCAGAGAACAAGCAACGAAGAAATACTGCTGGGTCAATCGCAGTTGTTTCCCTTGGGAGGAATCGTCGTTGGGATAGAGAACCTTAGAAATATTTTCAGAGATGACCTTGGCGTAGACCGCTCCCAAGTAATCCCCAGAGTTGAAAGAGTCAAAGTCAAAAGACTCTGGCGCTTCTGCTGTCCATAGACGTAAGGTGTTGGCAGTGGACGTCTGATAGCCCAAAATTGGAGTATCGTAGGGAACACCCATGACGACCCGATCTGGGACCCAACGGACTCGATAACGACTGTGCTCATCCCGGTAGGTCAGAGTGTGACCGCCAAATTTGACCTCTACTTCCCACTCAGGTCGCTTAATTTCCCAGGGATTGCCCAGGCGCAGCCATTTATCCGTTTTTTCGACTTGCCAACCCTCTTGAAAATCCTGTTGGAAAATGCCAAATTCGTAGCGAATACCATACCCTAAGGCAGGAATTTCTAAAGTTGCTAGGGAATCGAGATAGCAAGCAGCCAGCCGACCCAATCCACCGTTGCCTAACCCTGGTTCAGGCTCTTCATTGAGTAATGCCCCCACATCTAGCCCTAGATCGGTGATAGCTTCTCTCACCTGATCAAAGATACCTAAGCTAATCAGATTTTTACCGAGCTGAGGTCCCATCAAAAATTCGGCTGAAAAGTAGGCAACCGTTCTAGAGCCTCGTTCCGTATAAGTAGCGGCGGTATGATTCCAATGCTGTAGGAGGCGATCGCGCACCGTAAAGGCCAACGCCATAAAGTAATCATGCTGTGTTGCTAGCGCTGGAAACTTACCCTGGTCATAGAACAGATTATCAAGGAAGGCCTGTTTAAGATCGGCAACAGTCATCCCAGTTCGATAATTGCTGGTTGAGATAGTGTGCTGAGCAAGTTGATCCTGGGGCAAGTGCTGATCAACCTGAGGAGTTTGCACAAGTGCTGAATACTTCATTATTAAATTTCTGGAATATCGTGTTCGGTACTCATTGCCCTCGGTAAAACCTTAAGATTGGGTAACCCTAATCAGGTCTCGCATGCAACAGACGGGATAGGGCAGTTGTGGGGATCTACTGGCACAAGAGTTAATGGAGACTTTAACAGAGCTAACTTCCTTGGGTGGTAACAATAATGACTTTCTGAGGCCCTTGCCGCTTTAGTTTTGACCGTCTATTGGCATTCTTCGAAATCACCAATATTGCAGGCTCGTCAAGGATCAAGATAACGGCGTATGGTCTTCTAACAGCAGCAATCGCAAGGGGTCTAAGAAAACAGTCCAAGGTTGGGGTTGATCTTTCAGTGCAGCCCATTTTTCTTTAAATACTTCTGCCTGCAGGTGATAGTCTTGCTCACGGGTGGGAGGACGATGCAGTTTTAGATAGAGAGTCATGCGGTGGGGTGTTTCGCTGGCAGCTACCAGCCAGCAAGGGAAAGTATTGGGCGACGAGGATGCAGGAGGGTTAGCAGGAAAAGAGATCTGGTGAGCGCGAATACCAATTTGAGTCAGCCGGGAGGGCAAGGGTTCAAGGGTTTGAAGTTGACATTGCCAGTGCAGTGCTTCCACTTGGTTAGGACCACAGGCCATGGCCGGAGAGAAGTTTTTACACCCCGTCAGTCGAGCCACATTGACAGTATGGGGCTGTTCGAAGATATTGTGCTTGAGACCGTGGGCAATAACGGTGCCGCTGTCTATCATCAATAAGCTGTGACACATTCGATAAGCTTCTTCTAAATTGTGAGTGACCAGCAGGGTGATGCCAGGGTAACTCTGCAGCCGGAGAATCAGTTGCCGCTCAATCAGGTTGCGGAGGTGGGTATCGAGGGCGGAGAAGGGTTCATCTAGCAGTAATACTTCCGGTTGGCTGGCGAGGGCGCGGGCTAGGGCAACCCGCTGCTGTTGCCCCCCGGACAGCTCATGGGGATAGCGCTGGGCCAACGGCTCAAGGTGAATGGCACTCAGTTGCTGCCTCACAGCCGCCTCGATCTGGGCTGGTGAGAGGTGCCGACGTCGATAGAGGCCAAAGGCGACATTTTGAGCAATGGTTAAGTGAGGAAACAAGGCATAGTTTTGGAAGAGAATACCGACTTTGCGATCGCAACTCGCCAAGTTAATCCCCAAATTGGCATCAAACAACACCCGGCCGTTGAGCACAATCCGACCCGTATCCGGGGTTTCGATGCCCGCAATACAGCGTAAAATCAGACTCTTGCCCACCCCAGAGGCTCCTAAAATACCAAGGGGCTGGTCATCAGCCCCAAATTTAACCGCCAGGGTAAACCCCGGCAACTGCTTGCAGATATCGACCTCTAACCGTGGGCGAGTGGGGAAGGCTGTGGGGAGAGTCTTGTCCTCAACCCCTGGATCCAGACGCAGGGAGCGGTTCAGATCCCCAAGGTCTCGGCCCGACCGCTGAGCCCCCTTCAGTCGGCGGCGAAACCGACGCTGGGTGACCCCGTTCACTAGGATAATCCCCCCCAAAGACAGGCTGAGCACCACTGCTGACCACAGGGCAGCTTCCCGAAAATCTCCCCCTTCGACGGCAAAGTAGATGGCCATTGGCAGAGTCTGGGTTCGTCCGGGAATATTGCCCGCCAGCATTAGAGTTGCTCCAAATTCACCCAGCGCCCGTGCAAAGGCCAATATGATCCCTGCAAACAGCCCTGGCAATGCCAGCGGCAGTGTGATGCGCAGAAAGACAGTCCTTTCTGAAGCGCCCAGCGTCCGAGCGGCTTGTTGCAAGCTACCGTCAATTTGCTCAAAGGCACCCAGGGTCGTTTTGTACATCAGCGGTAAGGCCACGACCGTTGCTGTGATCACAGCGGCATACCAAGTAAACACAATGTTGATGCCAGCCCCTGAGAACCAAACCCCCAGTGGCCCATTTTTACCCAGGAGTAGTAACAGCAAAAAGCCTAATACCGTGGGAGGCAAAACCATAGGAGCCAGCAATAGGCTATCCAATAGCGATCGCCAACGGCCTCGATAGTGTTGCATCCAGTGAGCAGCAGCAACCCCCAGCAAAACTGTCAAGACAGTGGCAATCGTTGCAATTTTTAGAGAGATCCATAGGGGAGAGAGATCGAGCATAGGTACAAGGAGGCTGAGGTTGCCCTAGATGCGGCCAAAGCCAAATTCCTCAAAGGTTTTTTGAGCCGTCTCCGTTGTCAGAAAATCAATAAAGGTCTGAGCAGCTTCACCCTGAGCGGTGCTTTGGAGCATCGCCACTGGATACAAAATGGGTAGATGAGCCTCTTGGGGAACGGTAGTCAGCACCTTCACCTGCTGAGAGAGGGCCGCATCAGTGGCGTACACCATGCCCAGCTCAGCATTACCACTTTCGACAGCAGCGAGGACAGTACGGACGTTGTTGCCGAAAACAAACTTGGTTTGCAGGGGCTCTAGGACATCCAGTGCCTCCAACGCCTGTTCAGCATACTGTCCGGCAGGAACACTACGAAATTCACCTACGGCAAAACGGCGGATGTCGGTATCTTGGAGCTGGGCAATATCAGTGATGTCCAAATTAGACCCTGTAGGAGCAATCAATACCAAACGGTTGGTCACCAGATCCTGGCGAGAGTCTGGTACAAGCAATCCTTTTGCCGACAATACATCCATTGGGGGAGGGGCGGCGGAGAAGAAAATATCCGCAGGGGCACCCTGTTCAATTTGCCGCTGGAGGGCCCCAGAAGAGCCGAAATTGTAGTCTACTGTGATCTGAGGATGGGCCTTTTGGAACTGAGGAGCGATCGCATCTAGCACATCTTGCAAACTGGCGGCCGCAGACACCGTCAGCGTTACTGGTTTAGCGGCATTGGAGGTTGATGGAGCCGCCAGTGGCCCACCAGATCTACAGCCCGTTAATGCTAAACAGGAGAGCAGACCCGCTAAGAAAAAGGGGAGAAATCGGCGACGTTTCATGGTGGTATGGGCAGGTAGATTGGCTACGCAGGCTATGCCGGAGACTGAGCTTGGGGATAAAGACCTAATTGTTGGGTGAGTTCTCGAGCGATGAAGACCAGAAATTTCGCTGAATCGGGGTTGTCATGATGGGCGAAATAGGTGGCGGTTTGCATCAGAGCCTGCACCAATCCGGCATCTAGTAACTCAGGCTCGGTATTGAGGATTTCAGGCTCTTCCCCATTGGCACAGGCTAGCAATCGATCTATAAGCTCCAAGTAAAGGACCTGGCGCGGATCAGGGGGTGAGGACGTAGGGGCAGCATTCATCATTGTTCTCCTCCGCTAAACAACAGAGTTGGGGATTTGGTAGGCTGCGGGCAGGTTACCATCCGGCACCAAGGCTAGATACAGACTCAAAAGCCTTAAGTGGCATCATATCCAGCCAATGCCCTTTAAACCAGCACCGGAAAGTCAGCCTTGAGCAACTCTAACCAATCGGTGATCCGTTGCTCCGTTTTATCGCTTTCATTGACTTCATCTAGGGGTAGCCCGACAAATTGCCCCTCCCGAATAGCAGTGGACTTTTCAAAGGAATATCCTGCCGTTGACACAGATCCGACAATGTTTGCGCCTAGCGCTTTGAATTGGTCATACAAGATTCCCAAAGCCCCCACAAAATGTTTGCTGTGACCTTCACAATCTCCAGGGCCAAAAATAGCAATCGTTTTCCCTGAGAAATCTGGCTTTTCAACTTCCATATCAAAGAGAGGTTCGCGCCAATCATTCTGGACTTCTCCAGCTCCCCAAGTTGAGCAGCCGAGCAGTAAATAGTCATATTTTAAGAGATCATCAACATCATCAAAATCTTCCTCCATGCTATATAAATCACAGATTTCTTCGCCAATTTCTGCCTGTATTCTCTCTGCAATGTCTTCTGTTACACCAGAGGTGCTGCCGTAAAAAATGCCAATAGTTGCCATAATTCTGACTCCTGTCATTACAAGGGATTGACTTGAAACTCTCTCAACCTACAAAGCACAATAGATTGACAGAGCGTCATGCTTCAGGCTATTTGGGTACGAACATCAATGGCTTCGATCATCGCCTGTGTGAGCGCTAACGGACCTTGACGGGTGCGCACCACAAACCGGGGAGACCGTTGCTCTACGGTAATCGATGTACCGGGAGATACCCCCAGCCTTCTCAGTTGGTCGGTCACTGCGGGGGTCGGACCTGTCACCTTAGCAATGACACCCCGTTCACCGACCTTCAGCCACTTAAGGGAGGCACTAGATATCGAAAAATTGGTCAACATATGTCATTTCTCACTCTCTAAATAATCACAAATCAACTAAACTAAATACGCTTCCATATGAGTTTTGATCGTGCAGTCTGAACGGGGGTAGGCGACACACAGCAAGACAAAATTCTTGGCCATTTGGTCGTCACCCAAAAAGGACTGATCTTCTTGGTTAATCTCTCCATCTACCAACTTGCCGACACAACTGGAACAAGCCCCTGCCCGGCAAGAGGAGGGCAATTCGATATCATTCTCTTCGGCTGCATCAAGGATGTACATGTCATCGTCCACAGGAATAGTGATATCGAGATCGCGCTTTTTATTGATGAGGTGAACTTGGTAAGTGGTCATGGTGAATCTCCTTGAGGTCGGAAGTGGGGAGCGGGAGAGAACGCTGGTCAAGCAAAGCTGCTTTCAACTCCTGGGCTTACTCTGGGTTATGAACAGGGCACTCCTGCTGGGCTACAGTCAGTTTGGAAGGACTTGCCACAGCCGCAGGTATCGATGGCATTGGGGTTAATGAATTTAAAACCGCTTTCGAGCAGTCCCTCAATGTAATCGACAACAATGCCATCAAGCAGGGGAGCACTTTTGGGGTCAATAAAAACCTTGAGACTGCCGACATCTGTGATTTCGTCATCTGTATGGGGAGCTTCGGCAATCTTGATGTCATATTCATAGCCATTGCAACCGCCGTCTTTAACCGCCAGACGAATGCCCCGATTAGGTGTGTCGTGAGGCGTGCCGTTAATAAAGGTGCGCAGACGGAGTTCGGCGATTTCGGTGAGCGTAACAGTCATGGGAAGCTCCTTTGATTGATTCCGTAAATGTAGTGTTCTCAGCTCAATCTGACGGCTGACACTGGCTCCGTCGAATACACCATCGAGGGCAATTACGGGTCATTAACCGTTCAGATCTCGACGTACAGGTGGGATAGACTAACAGCACGACGAGTCCAGTGACTTGCAAAAACAGCGGGGCTTTGACTACCCCTGCTAGCAAACAAATCAAGGCGGACTGATGTCCTAGAAAACGACAAACATCGTCAGGGTGGGTTCGGGCAATGTGCCAGGAGACACTTGCCATGCCAAATAGAAACAGCGTTGTCCAAGGCATCGGTTCAGATAGAATTCAGCAGTGAGAGATGGGTTGAAGGATAGCTGACCGTTGGGACAGATTAGCCAAATTGGCTTGACTGCACACGGGACAGTTAGGATCGCGGTAGGGATGACGTTTCGTGAATTCGGCACGGGCCAAATCCATGGTCAATAGCAGTCCTAAGAGGGGTTCTCCTAAGCCTGTAATCAGCTTGATCGCTTCTAAAGCAGCCAGACAGGCTACGGTTCCTGACACTGCCCCCAGCACCCCGAAACCCCAACGATCCCAATCTGGTTTTTCAGGGAATAGGCAGGTGAGACAAGGGGTTTGTCCGGGCACAATCGTTGTCAGGTAGGCTTCCATGTCGTTCATGGCGGCCTCGATCATGGGCTTCCCCCAGCGCACACAAGTCACGTTCAGCAGATCCCGTTCTTGGAAATCAAAGGCACAGTCCAGGGCCAGATCAGCTCCTTGCACCAGCGTATCGATGTTGTCAGCACTAACGTACTCACAGACGGCTTCAACCTTGATGTCAGGATTGAGTTGGGATAGGGTTTCCTGGGCTTTGAAGACCCGAGGTTTACCCACCCAGTCATCAGTCATCAAGATTTGCCGATTCAAGTCATCCCGTTGCAAGTTGCCCCCTCGCACCAGGATAAGCTTGCCGACCCCTGCCACTGCCAAATAGAGGGCAGCAGTTCCCCCTAGCCCCCCTACTCCTGTGACTAACGCTGTCGTGTTTTTTAATTGGCGTTGGCCCGTTTCACCTAGGCCAGGCAGCATCATCTGACGGCGATAGCGGTCGACTTCAGTGGGAGTTAAGGATGGGAGCATGATCGTGAGTAGAGGGTTGAGGAATGGGGGGATAGGAGAATTCAAGTCACTCTATTCTTCGGCAATGTCGGAGACCATCACCACATTTTTGGGCTTGTCTTGGAAGACTTTGAACAGCTTTTGCTCCACGCCAGAGGAGGTTAAGAAGAGGTCGTAGGCGATTTGTAAAGCCTTGCGATAGGCACTGAGAAGCTGTGTTTCGCTCTGAGTTTTGTCTTCGGCCTGCACCAGTTGAGAAAATTTCTGTAGGATGTGCAAGCGATTGATATTCAGAATCTGGGAGTCGTAGGGCAGCTCAAAAAATTGGAAATACTCCTCAGCGGTTTTGAGCTGATTGAATTGGTTAAGGGTAGGGGATACAAGGGTCATTGGAGAGCCTCCAGATGTTTGAGCTGTTGTTTAAGATCACGAATAAGTTTCGAGTTGCAAATTGTGAGTGATGAGTTGTGAGTGAGTCTTCTTACCTCATCACTCGCAATTCAAATTTGGCTAAATGTCGCAGACCTGAGGGTATTGACGCGCTAGTTCAATGCCTCTTTGCACCAGCTTGTCGCCTTCAGCGTTGAGTTTTTCGAGAGAATTGAAGCCAAAGCGTTGAGCGTCTCGCAGGGGTTTGGATACTAGGATGAGGCGGCCTGAGAAAACCAGTGCCCAACCAAAACCTTCATGGCTAAGATCAACGACGACCTGGGAGAGCTGGCCCGTTTCCGTTTCGATGCGGATTGCGATCGCACGATAAAACGCTAAAATCCGGGCCAACGTGATAGGGTCGACCTCTCCTTCCACCGAAATTTCTCGACGTTTTTTCTTGGAGATAATATAGGGTTTCAGCAGTGTTTCATCAGCCCAATTTCGGTAAGTTCCGTAGGGATCATTCGCCCGAATCTGCTGAACGATAGCCTTAAGAACGGGAAAACTGTCTATCCTCAAAACTTCATCTTGATCGGGAGTCTTGGCTGGGGTCGTCATAATAGAAGTCATACGATCACCTCCTCCTCTAGGGGTTCAAATTCTTCTGTAAAGGGGGCTTGAGACTGGGTAGACTGGCTCTTTAATAGCGCCTTGCGTAGCCACGGGGGTGGGCTACCGTTGAGGGTTTGTACCAGTCGCGTCAAGACATCTTGGATTTCGTCTGTCTCAGATGGGGCCTTAATCGGCGTGATATTTTTGCCAATGAGCCGAGCCGCCGCTCCGCCGCCAATGGATGCTACATAGATAATGGTGCAGTCGTGCAGAGCTTTGAGTTTGGGAACCAGCTTATCTTCATTACCATCTTGCTTGAGATTGCCCTGAAACTTCAGAGCCTCTAGGAAGGTGTAGCCTTCAGCAGTGGCATCATAAATATCAATCTGTTGGGCCGAGCCGAAGTGAGCGTTGATGTGAACGGAGTCATTAGTGGTAAATGCAATTTTCATGGATTTTATCTCCTTATTACAGGTCCTCTCGCCAGGCATGAACCTGGGCATGGGCAGCCGTCTCATCAGTTTCCAGAAAAATATTGCCGATCTCGAACAAGAGCTGGGTGGTGCCATCGTAGCCAACGGTACAGCGGCGACCATTACCGAGGCGATCAAACACCGGAAACCCAAGCCGATAAAGGGGAATGTCTAGACGATCTGAGATCGCTTTTGCATTGGAATTCGCAATCAGTAAGTCCGCGCCTTGGGCAAGATCCGCGAAGTCTTCAAGATCGCCAATGGTGACGGTATCAATGGGCAGATTCTTCAGCAATTTAGATTTAGTGGTGGTGACGGCGGCATGGACTTCGGCGCCAGTGGTAGCAAGCCACCAGGCAATGCTGTGGAGTAAGTCGGGTTCTAGTGCCAAAGCCACCCGTTTACGGCTAAAGAAAAAGTGAGTATCAAGGATCGCATCCTGCAACTGGCGGCGTTGGTGACGGAATTGTTCAGGGATAGGACGCCCACTAAGTTCTGATAAGGTTTGTAGAAAGCAATCCACGGCCCCCAACCCTGTGAGGTCATCAAAGACCGCTAACTCCGTTCCGAACCGCTGCTGCAAAATTTCAGCAGCCAGTTTCATGCTGTTCCCAACCGCGAGGGTGAAGGAAGAACAACTCAGGGCTTTGACTTGACTGAGAGCCGTGCCCCCATTCGTGTTGCCGGAGTAGTTGCTGTGGGTCAAATGGCCGTCTAAGGACGTGGACAGATCGGGCAAGACAATAGGATTCAGGTCAAAGGCCATCACCATTTCTTTGATCGCTCGCACGTCTCCAGGAGCCAAAGCGGGTCCGGCTAGAACCGTGACCTGAGAGGGCAAGCCCGGCATCGCATAGCTATAGAACGGATCGGCTGAGTCATCTGCTTGTCGATCTTGCTCGGCATCGCTCCCAGGAATATCCCGAACCACCGCTTCCACCGCTGCTGCATAGCCGTCTTGTAATGCGCCTTTATAGTCGGGGGTAGAAGCGAAGGCGATGGGAAGAGCTGCGAGTTGCGGGGTGCGATCGCGCAGTTCAGCCAAGATCCGACGCATATCGTCTCCCCGCGTTTCCGTCAGCCCGGTGGTGCATAGCCCAATAATCTCTGGGTTTGATTTCTCCAGTAGGGTCAAGATCGCGGTCTCAATATTCTCTTCGCCCCCTAAAATTGTGGTGACCTCCGTCATCGCCGTGGTCGACAGGGGAATCGCTTCTCGAAAATGCCGAACCAGCATCACCTTGACAAAGGCCGTACAGCCCTGAGAACCGTGAAGTAGGGGCATCATGCCCTTGATTCCCAGGTAGGCGAGGGCGGCCCCAAGGGGTTGGCTTTGCTTGAGGGGATTGACGGCAACTGATTTTTTGCGGGCAACCACTTTGGTCTCAGCCCCACATTTTGTTCTCAGGGAACGGCGACCTGTCTTGACTTTTTTCTGCCATGGGGCTGGCGATCGCACCTGTGCCCACACCGGGCTCTGGAGAGCAGAATCCAACTCTTTGGCCATCTCAATCATGCCGACATAGCCCGCATAGGGATGGTGGCGTTCTTGGTTGATATCCAGGAAAGGAATTCTCGCTTTGAGGGCGGTATATTGGTTACGTCCTCCAGCGATCAGCATGTCAGCCTTCGTTTGGGCAATCACCTCCAGCAGTTTTTGGGCATTCCCCTTAGCCATCATGATGCCATCCTTGCCCAGGAGGGTTTTGATGCGGGCTTTGTCTTCTTCGGTACTCTTCTTGGAGCTAGTCGCCACGACTTCAATACCCAGGTCCTTAGCAGCGGAAATAATCGACCAGCTTTTCACGCCCCCGGTATAGAGGACAATTCGTTTACCTTGAAGGCGCTGGCGGTAGGGGGCCAGTGCCTGATCGAGCTTGGCCGTTTCGGCTTGAATCAGTGCCTCAGCTCGGGCTTGCAGGTCAGCATCACCCAGCTTGGCAGTCACGTCCCACAGCAAACGGTTGATATCTTGCACACCATAAATGGAGGCTTCAATGTAGGGAATGCCGTAGCGCTCCTCCATTTTATGCGCCATATTGATCAGCGCCTTGGAGCAAATCATCACATTGAGCTGGGCGCGATGGGCATAGGCAACTTCGCGATAGCGGGCATCGCCAGTAATTTTAGACAGGACGCGAATACCTAGCTTTTCCAGAAGGGGCAACACCCCCCACATTTCTCCAGCTATGTTGTACTCACCAATCAAGTTAATGTCGTAGGGCGTTGTGTATTCAGGTTCCTGGGTCCCCACCACATAGTCCAATAGGGCTTCGCCGCCCATGCGATTACCCAGATTTTTGCTACCGACAAAACCAGGAGAGTTGACGGGCACCACTGGCATCTCAAATTTTTGGCTAGCGGCCTCGCAGACCGCATCCAGATCATCGCCAATCAGTGCAGTGACACAAGTGAGATAGACAAAGATGGCGGCTGGGCTATAGCGGTCCTTAACTTCACGAATCGCGTTGTAGAGTTTTTTCTCGCCGCCAAAGATGATGTCATTTTCACTCAGGTCGGTGGTAAAGCCCATTTTGTAAATCATCGGTCCCGAAGAAAGGCTGCCACGACTTCCCCAAGAGTTGCCCGCACAGGCGATGGGACCATGCACCAAGTGAGCCACATCGGTGATCGGCACTAGGGCAATACTGGCCCCATCAAAAGCACATCCCCCCTGGGCAGCACCGGGCTGGGCTTGCTGCTGACAGGCTTTGTTTTTGCCCTTGCCACCCTTGTGGTGATTATGTTCACAGCCAGGCTGTGTCAAGAGTTCATTCATTTTGCCAGACGATAGTTTCATGACGACATCACCTCTTCACCGCAGATATCTGTTAGATAGGTCAATGCTCGCAAGCGCAAGCTCACAATTTCGTTGTAAACCGGATTGATTTGGCAGAGGGCGGGAATGTGAACTGTACAACCCCCAAAAGCAATATCTCGTTCAAAGGGACAGCGGCTCGGAATGACTCGACAAATCAAGTGGGCAAACTGGCGATTCGTCACTTGAATCTGATCCAGCCAGCACCGCAACGGTCTGAGAAAATCGGGACGCCCAGTGGGAGGCCCATCGTGGGGCGTGGGTAAAGGATAGGAGTGGGATGTGAGGATAGCCATCGGTTGTCACCAATCTGCTTGTTTAATCAGGCAATTCAGTCTGTGGGTCTTCGGCAAGTTCTAACTCTCTGCCCAGGCAACCAACGACCTTGTTTGATTCGAGGAAATGGACAGAGTAAACATAGGATTGCTGGAGGTAGGTGCCAATACTGGCGATGAAGCCAATATCACCAGCTTGAGCGAGGGTTTCTCCCCGATCTTTGCCAGGGAAGGTACCGTCATTGCGGATCAGCTTTTGAACCCGAACACGGTTCCCTAACTCAAAGACGGGGGGAGAGTCGATTTCGATGTCTTCACTCAGGCGCATAGTCTCTGCCAATGAGGGTGATTCAGAGGCATAGATGGCATGCCTCTGAATCACTTGAACTAGCGAATCAGGTCAAAGGAGATGTCCGTTTTCGCCGGGACGTTAGTGTTGCGATCGAGTTCATCGAGAATCGTATTGATGATCCAGTTGAACTGGTTGATCGCGCCTTGGTAACCCAAGGTGGCATAACGGTGCATGTGATGGCGGTCAAAGATCGGATAGCCGATCCGCACTAAGGGCGTGCCCGTATCGCGCCACAGATACTTGCCGTAGGAGTTACCAATCAGGAGATCGACTGGCTCAGTGAACATCAGCGATCGCAAGTGCCACAGGTCTTTCTTGCCCCACACCGTCGCTCCTTGTCCGTAAGGGCTATTGGTCAGCAGCTCACGGGCTTCAGCTTCAAACTCTTCATTCGAGTTAGTGACCAGGATATGCACTGGCTCAGCCCCTATTTCCAATAGAAACCGGGTCAAATTGAGCACATGATCGGGGTCGCCATAGAGAGCAACGCGCTTACCATGAATCCAGGCTTGAGAATCGGTAAGGGCATCCACCGCACGCCCTCTCTCCTGCTGAAGCTCCAGGGGAATAGGTTGACCCGTGATGGCAGACAGACTCATTAAGAATTCATCGGTGCCCTGAATCCCAAAGGGACGGAAGTTATAGGTCTTCTGATCCCAGTCCTTGGTGATGTACTCCTGCGTCTTGGGCGTGGTGTACTTCTGGAAGAAGAACGTCCCTGCAGCATTGATTGAATCCGCTGCTGCGTCTAGGGCCGTCAGCCCGTTATACATTTTGAATTCGCCCGTGTTAGGAGAATCAAAGGTATCTGAGTTATCCGACAAAATCGTGTAATCAATCCCAAACAGGCCTAAAATCCGCTTCAGCTCCCGAATGTTGCCAATATAGGGATCAAAACCCAAGTTGAAGTTGAACTTACCATTGGTGGTCTCGGTCTTTTTGTCTTTGGTGAGAGTGTTGAGAATCGCCTTCAGCATGTTGTCATACCCAGTAATGTGAGAACCGACAAAGCTGGGGGTGTGAGCAAAGGGCACTGGCAGCTCTGCAGGAATATGGCCTTCCTGTTTAGAGGTGGTCACGTAGGCACCTAAGTCATCTCCGATCACTTCCGCCATGCAGGTGGTGCATAGGGCAATCATCTTGGGCTGATAGAGGTTAAAGGAGTTCTCTAGGCCCTGCTTCATATTGTTGAGGCCCCCAAAGACCGCCGCATCTTCAGTCATAGAGGAAGACACTGCTTGAAAGGGTTCTTTATAGTTACGGGTGAGGTGGGTGCGGAAGTAAGCCACACACCCTTGCGACCCGTGGCTATAGGGCAGCGTGCCTTCGAATCCAGAAGCGACAAACAGTGCCCCCAGGGGCTGACAGGCCTTAGCCGGATTAACGGTCAGAGATTCGCGCTCAAAGTTCTTTTCTCGATACTCCCAGGACTTTGTCCACTCAGCGACTTCGGCCACTTTCTCCGGGCTATGCGCCCCTTCGTACTGGCGTTTGTCTGCGAATAAATCCTGGTAGTCATCCCGGCCAAATAAGTCGAAGTGATCTTGAATCTTACCGGGTTCAGTAGCTCCAGTGGAGGTTGGAGTTTGGTCAATGGTGTCAGTCATGATGCTCTCCTTCTGAGAGAAAGTCTGGATTAGGAAAAATCAGCGACAGAGAGTGTACACAAGAGAACAAGGGAGCAAAGACGCAGTGGTGTGGTTGGTGTGGTTGCGGGAATGCTCCCTCGCTGGCTACTCCTTCCAGGGGGCATTAATCAAACCCCAGGTCGGATTGTTGATCGCCAAATCCATATCACGGGCGAAGACTTCAAAGCCGTCATAGCTGTGGTAGGGACCGGAGTAATCCCAAGAATGCATTTGGCGAAAGGGCAAAGCCATTTTCTGAAAGACGTACTTCTCTTTGATGCCAGCAGCAATCAGGTCAGGATTCAGCTTTTTAGCGAAGGCTTCAAACTCATGACCACTGACATCGTCATAAATTAGGGTGCCTTCTTCCACATAGTCAGCAGTGCGCTTATAGTCATCCGCATGACCAAATTCATAGCCAGTGCCGATCACTTTCATCCCCAGATCTTTGAAGGCTGGGATAATGTGACGAGGTCGTAAGCCCCCCACCATCATCATCACAGTTTTGCCTTCTAAGCGAGGCCGATACTTGGCAATGATGGACTCCATCCGAGCCTCGTTTTCAGCGATCACTGCTTCGGCTTTGGCCTGAATGGTGTCGTCAAATTGCTCCGCGATCTTCCGCAGGGATTTGGCAATTTCAGAGGGGCCAAAGAAGTTGTACTCTAACCAGCCAATGCCGTACTTCTCTTCCATGAAGCGACAAATATAGTTCATAGAACGATAGCAGTGGATCAAGTTGAGTTTGGCCAAGGGAGCCATCACTACTTCGTTGAAAGTGCCATCTCCAGAGAACTGAGAGATCACCCGGAGGCCCGCTTCTTCTAAGAGTTTGCGACTCGGCCAAGCGTCTCCACCGATGTTGTAGTCGCCAACAATGTTGACATCGTAGGGACTCGGCTCAAAACCATTGGGTAGCTGACGGTATTCGTCCGCCTTGGGCAGTACCCAGTCCCGCACCGTGTCGTTAGCAATGTGGTGACCCAGCGACTGAGACACCCCTCGGAAGCCTTCACAGCGAACGGGAACCACAGGCTTACCGGTTTCCTTCGCTTTCGTTTTGGCAACGGCTTCAATGTCGTCCCCAATCAGACCCACTGGACATTCTGATTCAATGGTCGTGCCTTGACTGAGGGGGAAGAGGACTTCTAGTTCGTCGATGATTTTAGCGAGCTTTTTATCACCACCAAAGACAATGTCACGTTCCTGGAAGTCGGAAGTGAACTGCATGGTGCCGAAGGTATCAACCCCCGTTGTGCCTACATAGTAGTTGCGACGACCTGACCAGGAGTAGTAACCACAACCCACAGGTCCGTGACTGAGGTGAATCATATCCTTCACCGGACCCCAGACTACCCCTTTTGCGCCGGCGTAAGCACAGCCACGGGTGGTCATGACGCCAGGAACCGATTTTTTATTAGATTTAACACCGCAGTCGGATGAGGCTTCTTCTTCTTTCGTGCCGAGGTGCTTGGAGCGCAGCTTTTTAGCTTTAGCGGGGTAGGCGTCTAGCACCTCATCAATCAGTTTCTTTTGATCTTCTACAGTAGCCATAATGCCCTCTCCATAAATATCAGGGAGTTAGATGTAGCTAGACCTGACGGGGCAGGGTATCGATACTGCCACCGTCAAATCTGGATGAGAGACAACAAGACGGAGCTAGACAGCCGCTGCTGCAGCTTCAGCAGCCAAGGCTTCTTGATATTTCTCGTCGCTGTCCAGGATGCCGAACTCAATCATGATTTCCTCTAGTTCGTCCATTGAGATGGGCGTGGGAATGGTGAGGTTCTTGTTCTTGACGATCTTGTCGGCGAGCTGAGCATATTCACCAGCCTGCTTACTGTCAGGGGCATACTCGTTCACCGTCATCCGGCGCAGTTCAGCATGCTGAACCACGTTGTCACGGGGAACAAAGTGGATCATTTGGGTGTTGAGTTTTCCGGCGAGGGCTTCAATCAACTCAACTTCTCGGTCGGTATTGCGGCTGTTGCAGATCAGGCCACCCAAACGTACACCCCCAGATTGGGCATACTTAAGCACACCTCGGGCAATGTTGTTGGCCGCATACATGGCCATCATTTCGCCGGAAACCACGATATAGATTTCCTGGGCTTTGCCTTCTCGAATGGGCATGGCAAAACCACCGCAAACCACGTCACCCAATACGTCATAAGAAACGAAATCGAGGTCTTCGTAAGCGCCTTCTTCTTCTAAGAAGTTAATAGCGGTGATGATGCCCCGACCCGCACAGCCAACACCGGGTTCGGGGCCACCGGACTCAACGCACTTGACATCGCGGTAGCCTGTGAGCAGAACTTCATCCAGTTCGAGGTCTTCTACCGCGCCACGCTCAGCGGCTAAGTGCAGAATCGTAGTTTGAGCTTTGCTGTGCAACATCAGGCGAGTGGAGTCAGCCTTGGGGTCACAACCAACGATCATGATCCGTTGACCGAGTTCGGCCATTGCCGCTAGGGTGTTCTGAGATGTAGTGGATTTGCCAATACCACCTTTTCCGTAAAATGCAATCTGTCTCATGGGTTGATTCTCCTTATGGGGTTAATGCGGGGTCTGAATAGACCGATGCAGAGCAACAGTTTTGTCGAGAGACGGTCAGAGACTCTGGAACTCTGTGAGTGAGGAGACTGGGGGAGACCGTTCGACCGTTGGGGTGTGGTGGAGACTGTTCATCGGCATAAAGGGGGTAAGTGAGTTGGAACTAAAGGCTTACACGGCCACAACCGTTAAAGTGGCAGAAACATGCTCCTGTAGCCGGGTTTCAATGGCACCTTTGAGGGTGGCAGTACTGCTAGCACAGTCGCCACAGGCTCCTTTGAGCGAGACTTTGACCACATCGCCACTGACATCAAAGAGTTCGACATCACCACCGTCAGCGATTAGTAAGGGACGGACCTCTTCAGCCAGCACTTGTTGAATCAGGTTGATTTTTTGAATAGGGGTGAGGGTTGTGGCTGCTACCTCAGCCACCTCGGCAGCGACCCGTGCTGACACGGTCGTCCTCTCTTGCTGCACTTCGATTAATAGGTCTTCAATCCCTGCCAGACAGGAACCACAGCCGCCGCCTGCTTTGACATAGTTGGTGACTTGCTCAACCGTAGTTAGATCGTTTTCAATAATCACCCGGCGGATGCGGGGTTCAGTAATGCCAAAGCAAGAGCACAGCAGTGAGCCTTCGTCTTCATCGTCATGTTCAATTTCGATCCCTCGATATTTATAGATGGCAGCTTCAAGGGCTTCTTGACCCATGACAGAACAGTGCATTTTGGCTTCGGGTAGCCCCCCTAGATAGTCAGCAATGTCTTTGTTGCTAATATCTAAGGCGTCGTCGAGGGTTTTGCCCTTGATGATTTCGGTGAGGGCTGAGGAAGATGCGATCGCACTCGTACAGCCAAAGGTTTGAAATTGGGCATCTAGAATAGTCTCTACAGACTCTTGAATCTTCAGGTGCAGCCGCAGGGCATCACCGCAGGCAATACTGCCCACTTCGCCGTAGACCACTGCAATATCCGGTTGGTTAGGGTCTGCGATCGCCCCCTGATTAATGGGGTTATAGAACAGTTCGAGTACTTTTTCGGAATAGTCCCACATGGCTTTTGCTCGGGTAAATGGACGAAGGGTGGATTAGAAACGAGATCAACTAGGTCTGTACCGTAGAAGCGAGACTACCTAAGCCGTTTGGGTAGCTAAATCGCGGCCTTGCAGCCAATCAGACTGATCGTTATTGAAGGGCGAGATCACCCGGAGTTTTTGGACGACGACGGGCATCACCGTCAGCACCTGCTGGATTTCTGCCTCCGTCGTGAACCGTGACAAACTAAAACGAATGGATCCGTGCAAAATCGTGTAGGGCAGACCCATCGCCGTGAGAACGTGGGAGGGGTCGAGGGAACCGGAGGTGCAGGCCGATCCTGAGGACGCACAAATGCCCTGTTGGTTGAGCATGAATAGAATGGCTTCCCCTTCGATGTACTTGAAGCCGATATTGGTGGTGTTGGGTAGACGGAAAGTGCCGCCACCATTCACCTCGCAGTCAGGAATCTGAGCCAGCAACTGGGTCTCCAACCGATCTCTTAACTGGCATTCTCGATTGACCGCTGGCAGGGACTGCTGAGCGAGTTCTGCTGCTTTACCCAGGGCAATAATTCCGGGCACGTTTTGGGTGCCTGCTCGTCGCCCTCGCTCCTGATGTCCCCCCAATAAAAAGGGACGGAAGCGGAATCCCCGGCGAACGTAGAGCGCCCCTGTCCCTTTGGGAGCATGAAGCTTGTGACCAGAGAGGGTGAGTAGATCAATGGTGCTATTTTGCAAGTTGATCGGCACTTTACCCACGGCCTGCACTGCATCTACATGGAAGATGGCACCGCAATCTTTAGCGATCGCCCCAATTTGCTCTACCGGGAAAATCACGCCCGTTTCATTGTTGGCGTACATCGTCGTCACCAGGGCCGTCCCCCCAGTGATTGCCGCCTCCACTTCCATCAGGTCCAGCTGGCCACATCGATCCACTGATAGGTAAGTGACGGTGTAGCCCTTCTTCTCTAGGTGCTTGCAGACGCTAAGAATGGCTGGGTGCTCTACCGCCGTCGTCACAATATGACGTTTCTCTGGTTGGGCAGACAAGGCAGCATGGATAGCGGTGTTATTGCCTTCACTACCGCAACTGTTGAAAATAATTTCGGTATCCTCAGCCCCTAACAGCTCAGCGACTTGGGCTCTGGCATCTTGGACGGCTGCGCCCACCTGCCCACCAAAACTATGCATGGAAGAGGGGTTGCCATAAAAGTCACTCAAGTAAGGCCACATCGATGCTAAAACATCAGGGTCCACTCGGGTGGTTGCGTTGTTATCTAAATAGATGACCATTACATCAACTCCATCGATGGCATCAACAAAGGAAAGCGGAAAAAGAGGTGCATCAGTGCTACGGAACCAAAGCCACCTTCGCGCCCTCTTCAGATTGAGCCTGTAGCTTTTTCAGGGTTTGAGAGTATGTATCAAACCAGCTCTGCCAGTAGCCTTCATGCTGCGTAGCCTTCAAGCGAGCTACCCGTTGGTTGTAGACCTCAAACCAGGCACTCCAGTAGTCAGCACTTGTTTCTAACTTGGCATTCAGAGAAATCGACGCTGGCTCAGTCAGAGGCACACAGCCCCCGTTGGTGGGACAACCTGCCCGACATTGGGGGACACTGTAATAGCCTTGGCAATCGTTACAGAGATCGGTGTTAATCCAATAGGTTGCTCCATCTGTCTCAATCGCGCCCGTTGGACAGGCCGGTAGACAGCGATGACAGCTAATACAATTTTCGGTGATGACGTAAGTCATGACTGGGTTCCTCTGTATAGGTAAGGAGGGAAAAATAGCCACCCCTAAGCGGGGCTCTGGACGAGCATGTGCTCGTTGTAAAACTGGCGGGCAACAGCTTCGATCACGTCGTAGGCTTCGACCACAATTAGCCCTGCTGTTTTCAGCTTTTTCTGGGGACAGGGACCCACTTTGGCGGCGAGTACAGCTTTGCAGTCAGCAATCGTGTTGATAATGTTCTCTAGGGCAGCTTCCTCGCCATAGCCGCCCTGGCAGTAGTCAGCGACCTTACGATGGCCAATGAACTTAGCCTCGGTAGCGTCCACTTCGTAAATCATGAATTCTCTAGCGTGGCCAAAGTGTTGATTGACTAGCCCCCCACCCTTGGTGGCGACAGCCACTAGAACTTTGGATGAATTCGTGACAGGTGTGCTCACGGATGCCTGTCTTTTCTCAGCCACAGCCGCTCTGGTTTGTTCAATCCCCAAGTGGACAGTCTGACGGCTTTTTAAGCTGTAGTTCGCTGGCATTTCCATGAACTTCTCTTTGGTGAATTCTTGGCTGCGGTCTTCACCGAGTAGACCCACGGCATCGGCACGGCACTGGCGACAGTGGCGCATCATTTTCATATTGCCGGAGCACTTGTCTTGAACAGCCTTTAATTCTTTGGGATTAGGACCACGCTGGCCATTTAAGCCAAAGTAGGTTCCATGCTCGGGGGCTGAGATCAGGGGCATGATGTTATGAAGAAACGCACCGCGATCGCGAATGGCTTGATTCACCTCCGGCAGATGCTGATCGTTAATGCCAGGAATCAGGACCGAGTTGACTTTGCAGAGAATGTCAGCTTCTTGGAGTGCCTGCAAGCCTTCCATTTGGCGCTCGTGTAAAATTTTTACCCCTTCAATACCGCGATAGCGCTTGCGGCGGTAGTGAACCCAGGGATAAATCTTTTCGCCCACCGTTGGGTCCACCATATTAATCGTGATCGTGACGTGGTCCACATTGAGCTGTTTGATGCGCTCCACATGGTCCAGCAGCATCAAGCCATTGGTGGAGAGGCAAAGTTTGATGTCAGGTGCTTGGTCGGCAATCAACTCAAAGGTGCGGAAGGTCTTCTCTGGATTCGCCAGCGGATCACCTGGCCCTGCAATGCCCAACACTGTCATTTGCGGAATCTTACCGGCCACGACTAACGCTTTGTGAGCCGCCTCCTCAGGAGTTAGCAGTTCGCTGACGACACCGGGACGACTTTCGTTGGCGCAGTCATATTTGCGATTGCAAAAGTTGCACTGGATATTGCAGGCCGGGGCCACCGCCACATGCATCCGAGCATAATGGTGATGAGCCTCTTCGCTGTAGCAGGGATGCTTTTCAATTCGAGCCTTCATGGACTCGCTCATGCTATTGGGGGCATCATTTTTGCTCGTGCAGCCGCAGCCACCCCCAGACTTCTTGATCTTGGTTTGAGTTTTGGTCAAGGTAATGTCCAGTTCGGGCGTCGACGTAGGCGCAGAAGCAGCAGTGGGTGGCGGTGGCGTCATTGCTTTAGGGGGAGTAAAGGACAGATATTGTCAGGAGTAAAAATGTCTTTAGAAAAGAATACGGAGCAATTTAAGCAAGGCTGAATACGTCTGCAATAATTGCTAGTCGTACATGGCTCAATCTCTGAAATCGGGAAGACACATCGTCGAGGTTATGAATCAGCCCTAACTGAGCCGAAGTTGACGTTGGATGCCATTGACTTCATCGAATTGACCAGTACTTGAAAATTGGGTGCTCGGTGTTGAAAGAGTTATAGCAATGGCTCTCGAAACGTAGAGGGGAACAGCCCCGATAGGATTTATTGAATAATTAACGCTGTACTCAATCGCTACAGTCCTTGCAATCTAAGCAAAAAAAAAATATTTAAGATCGGGGCACTAGTATTTCTCAGCCTATGGGCTGGTATTTTGTTGCCCCCGTCCGGTGATTTTTGTACTCAGCTCAATCCATTGGCTGGCAACGGATGAATGCTTTTTTAGGTCTCTGTCAATGCCCTCTGTTTTGAGTACTCAAATTCATTCATTTCGTCAAAATAGATACAGTATAGAAAGGCCTCTGAAGAGGCTAAAAAATTTTTCTGTATCAATTGTTGCTATTGCGTCTATTTTTTAGTAACGGATTTAACGGTTTTATATTAAGTCATATTTCACAGAACGCTTTGCAGTGCGTAGATCTGTGACTCCAAAATCCGCTTTGGATCATCGCTTTTGATAAGCTTTGGGTGTCATCCCTGTCATCTGACGGAAGACTTTTGTGAGATGAGTTTGATTTGCAAAACCACAATCTAGAGCAATGTCGCTAATTGAGATAGTTTGCTGTTTTAGGGCTTGCTGTTTCAGTAATTGCTTGGCTCGTTCCACACGTTGTTGCATCAAATACTGATAGGGCGCAATTCCTACTGATTTCTTGAAGGATCGGCTAAAGTGGGATTCGCTCATACTGGTCAGGGACGCCAAATCCAAAATCGATAAATCTTGCGATAGATTTGCCTTCATGTAGTCAATGACTTGCGCCAATTGTGATCGGGGTAAACTGTTGGCTTTGAACTTAGGCTTGCTGACTGCATAGTTCTGCACTAAACGAGCGGCAAGCGCTGTTCCCAATGACTCGCCATATAACCTGCCAGACAGACAGCCCGTTTGGATCTCCGTCTTGAGCGCGAGGGCTAGTTGCTGAATAACCGGATCGTCAATCGAAAGCTGTGGCATCAGTTCTATTTCACGCTGCATCAATTCCTGAGTGGTTTGATTCAGCAATGTTGGACAAATCGCAATCACCGAAAATTCGACTTCCTGATTCCAGTTTGTCCAATGATTTAGAAATGCTGGGATAACATCTATGCGACCGTTGCCGTGGGCGTAGTGTTTCAATTTGCCGTCCAAACAACGCTCTGTTTTGAAGCAACTTTTGGGGTCTGTAATCACCAGTGAATGTTGTAGAAGGCAATGCTCCAAAGTTTCGTGGGGAGAATGGCAGTAATGGGTGAAGGTTAACCCTTGCCATCCCGTATGATAGCTAGCGACTAGGGGCGAGTGTGGAAGCACTCGCGCTGCTTCCTGTTGGTTTGTGAAATCAAGGGTGGAGGTTGCATGGTTCATGATGGGCTCTAACTTAGTCAAGGTGTCATATCCCCAGCAGGACACATCCCCAGCAGGATTAGGATAATTTCAGCAGAATGGGATGAGACGGCAGGTTGAGGCTAAGACTATTGTAGGGATGTCCACAAAAACTGTCCCATCTTCTTCACCTACCTCTTATGTCCGATCAACCTGCACCCGAAATCGAGCTGCTACGCACAGCGTATACGGCCTTTAACGCGCGTGACCTTGATGCCGTCCTCGCCCTCATGACTCCCGACGTGCATTGGCCAAGAGCATTCAAAGGTGGTTTTGTCCGTGGACCTGAAGAAGTCCGCGCTTACTGGACAGAGCAGGGGAGCGAGATCAATGCCCATAACAAGCCGGTTGCCTTTCATCTGGAGGATGATGGGCAGATCTTAGTCGAGGTGCATCAGGTCGTTCGCGATTTGGCCGGAGCCGTACTTGCCGATGAGCGCGTTGGCCACCGCTACACTATTGAGGATGGCTTGATTCAAGCCATGGAAGTCTGCCCACTTCCATCGTCCGGCCTCGTTGCCTAACAACGCTCATGCCCACCGACCGTATAGGAAGTCTCTAAGATCGGTTCCTAAAGATTATGAGGTGGTTGTTAAGGATTGCTGAATTTAATTGGGCTGTTTTGGCATCATCTATTACAGTTTTTTTGTCAAACCGTATTTGAAGCTCCGAGAAACTACGATTTGAGTGCATAAATAGCTGTATTTCATATACCTAGAAAATCGGGGTCAAAGTGCTCGTATATAAGGGCTACTCCCTGAGTACAAAATACTCGCCCCTCATCCCTAAAATACCTACCCCTCCGTCCTAAAATACCTGTCCCCCATCCCCAAAGAAATCCTCAACGCTTAATCTATAAAGGTTTCAGGTGTTGAGTACAGGGGTAATTGTTTTAGTAAATTTGGATAGGGCCTTGTCATCGCACGCCTCAAATCGCGATTGCTATAAGCAGGGAAAGACAGACACATCAGAGCCATGTCCTCTTCCTTATCCCGTTTCTCTATGCAGTCTCTCTTGCCTTGGGTGGACAGATTGCACCAGCAGTTCCCGCTCTTCGCAGACTTCGCCATTATCTTTGAGCGAGATCCAGCGGCTCGGAGCTGGGTAGAGGTGCTGTGTTGTTATCCAGGTCTGCATGCGATCGCAGCCCATCGATTGGCTCACGGACTGCACCGTCGCGGCATCGGGTTTATCCCCCGCTGTATTTCCCACCTAGCCCGCTTTTGCACCGGGATTGAGATTCATCCTGGTGCCCAGCTCGGAAGGGGCGTCTTTATTGATCATGGCATGGGGGTCGTGATCGGCGAAACCGCTACCGTCGGCGACTACACGCTCATTTATCAAGCAGTTACCCTGGGCGGGACGGGTAAAGAGACGGGCAAGCGCCACCCAACGATCGGCCGTCGAGTCGTCGTCGGAGCTGGAGCCAAAGTCCTCGGCAATATTCGCATTGGTGACCATGCCCGCATCGGCGCCAACTCCGTTGTCTTGAAGGATGTCCCCGCTGATTGCACTGCCGTCGGCATCCCCAGCCGCAACGTCTGCAAGTGCAACACCACCGTTGCGCCCCTAGAACATGGTCAACTTCCCGATGCAGATGCCGCCACCCTGCGGCGGCTCTTCAACCGCATCGGCACTCTAGAAATCCAATTACAACGCCTTACCTGCTCATCTCTGCCAACCCTACAGGATCAATCCCATGAATAAGTCCAATTCCATCGTCCCGGAGTGGGAACAGATTGTGGCCGTGCATCCAGGCGATCGCTGGTCAATCAAGCGTCGCTTGCAGGACCTCAAGATTCCCTGTGCTTGTGCCGCCGATGGCACCTTGCGCGTCAGTGTTGACCACGCGATCGCGTTAGTACTGGTGCATAGCGTCGTCCGGCGATTCACGGTCCCCCGATCAACTGGTGTGGACTGGCTAGAACGCTGTTGGGGAACCCAAGTAATCTGTATCCCTCCCGACTAGGGGGGTAATCCAAGGCATCACCCTAAACCTTTGCAGCCTCTGTTTTTTACCCATTCTAAATTTACTGGAGTAATAATATGACGACTCAAATCACTCAAACCCTTACCCCTGTGCGTGCCTTTGGCGACGTAGGTGATAACCCTATTGGTCTTGATCAAGACATAACGATAACCGTATGCGAGGGTCTCAATCTCGTCTTCGGCAGCTTTCAAGCCCTATATTTGCAGTACCAAAAACATCATTTCGTCGTTGATGGTGCAGAATTCTATTCGATCCACCAATTCTTTCAAGAGGGCTACGGTGCCACTCAAGAACACGGCCATGATGTGGCCGAGCGTTTAAATGGCTTAGGGGGTGTCCCCATCGGCACCTTTGGCACGTTAGCAGAGCATTGCTGCTTTACCCCTGAACTAGAGGGAATCTACACGTGTCGCCAGATGGTTGAGAACGATTTGGCTGCTGAACAGGCCCTGATCGATCTACTACGTCGTCTAGCCACTGAAGCGGAAAGCTTAGGAGATCGCGCGACTCGCTATCTCTACGAGGAGATTCTGCTCAAAACCGAAGACCGGGCCTTTCATTTAGACCACTTCTTGGCAGAAGACAGCCTGACAGTGACATTCCTAGCGTCATGAGTCTGCAATGATCAGCGATCCGTTTTCTGTTGTCTGAACCCTATGCTCTCATTTCTCTTGGAGGTTGCGATGACCACTCCGTCCCAGATTTATATCAACGACACCACCCTGCGAGATGGGGAACAGGCTGCAGGGGTCGCCTTTGATTTGACAGAAAAGGTAGCGATCGCTAAATTCTTGGACGCCGTTGGCGTTCAAGAGCTGGAGGTGGGCATTCCAGCAATGGGTCAAGACGAAGCCAACGCCATACGTGCGATCGCTGATCTAGACTTGAATGCCCATATTCTCGGCTGGAATCGGGCCGTTCTTGCAGATATTCAAGCCTCAATTTATTGTGGCCTGCAGCGGATCCACATTTCTATTCCCGTCTCTGATCTACAAATTCAAGTCAAGTTCCAGGGACGGTGGACCCATATGCTAGAACAACTGCGGGATGCCATTACCTTTGCCCGCGACCACGGCCTTGAAGTCAGCGTCGGCGGTGAAGATAGCTCTCGTGCCGACGAAACCTTCTTGGTCGATGTTGCCCAATATGCCCAAGAATGGGGCGCATTCCGGTTTCGGTTCTGCGATACCGTAGGCATTCTCGATCCGTTTACCACCTATCAAAAGGTAAAGACCCTCGTCACATCCTTGACGATTCCTGTAGAAATGCACACCCACAACGACTTGGGACTGGCAACGGCCAATGCTCTGGCCGGGGTACGAGCCGGAGCCATCTCCATCAACACCACCGTCAACGGTCTTGGGGAACGAGCGGGTAACGCTGCCCTAGAAGAGGTGGTTATGGCTCTCAAGCAAATTTACGGCTTGAAAACGGGTATTCAAACCCAGCATTTTTTAGAACTGTCCCGCTTCATTGCCAAAACCGTGGACTGTCCGGTCCCCCCCTGGAAAGCGATCGTGGGCGGGAACACCTTTGCCCATGAGTCGGGCATCCATGCCCACGGGGTACTGCAAAATCCCAAAACCTACGAACCCTTTGACCCCCAAGAAGTAGGCTGGCAACGTCGTTTTGTTGTGGGGAAACACTCTGGGCGCCACCTGCTGCATCAAATCTTGCAGGACTATGGCATCAAGCTTGATGCCACCAGTATCCAGTCGGTCCTCAATGCGGTCCGCGATCGCTCGACTCGACTCAAGCGCAGTCTCACCCCCGATGAATTGCTAGCTTTAATCCCCACGGAGGGTGCGGGTGCTAGTTGGGTTATCCCCATCCCTCCCATCTTTCTCACCATCCATCAGGTACTCACTATGAAAGTCATGCTTCATACCGACCGCTCCGGCCAATTGATGGTCTATGTTGCCAAGAAAGATTTGGAAGAAGAAGTTGTCAACCAAACCCAGACACACGATGCCCACATCTTTACCCTGGCCAATGGTTGGGAGCTATCGGTGGCAGGGCTTGGCAATCCGATCAAAACCCCACAAACAGTTCAGGCTAAACGCTTGAACTAAGTCTCTGTCCGCTGTCTTTCTATTCACTGTTGTCCATTGATTGCTATAGGAGAATTCCCATGTTGCAGACCAAACCCACACCTCCCTGGCTATTCAATCTGGAAGGAACGTTCTTAGGATTCTGTGGCAAAGACCCGGATAAACCCAAGTCTTTACTGCTTGAAGTTGAACAAGAACAGATACCCATCAAACTGCCCAAAGCACTACGTGCTTCTCTGAAACAGCATCTCCAACTGGGCGATCGCGTCAACTGTATTGGCCGTAGTCAGATCGATTGGACCACGGGAGTCATTAGACTTGAAGCCTACAGGCTCTTTTCCCTGCCGTCTGAGAGTCAGAATGCCCTTCCCTTTGTTCCTGTCGCTACGACTGCTATCACTCTAGCGTCACGTCAACTTCCTAAGACGGAAGGCTCGCCTAAATCTCTAAAAACAAAGGGTGCCAAGATCCTGCTTTGCAAAAAGTCGGGTTGTCAAAAACGAGGAGGACGTCAGTTAATTGCAGCCCTGGAGCAGGTTCTGCAAACGCACCAACTTCAGGATCAAGTAGAAATTCAATATTCTGGCTGTCAAAAGTGCTGTTCCAAAGCCCCCAGTCTGACGATCATGCCCGGTAAACACCGCTATGAACGGCTCACCCCCAAAAGCCTACCTGCGATCATCGAAGAGCATTTTTGCGTTCCTTAGCTGTATTGAGCCCCCAGCCATGTTGTTCAATATCGGTCCCGCTAGCCTGCGGGGGGGGGAACCGCAGACAGCTTTTTCATCACATGCGTAGACTCCAACTCGCCTGCGCCTAATCCCGTCCAATACATGCCCCCTTGGGAGGTTAGAGAGCCATGAACAGCACCCATAGACGAGAAGACATAAGACTCAATGGTTTGATAGCCAACCCATCGGGAGATACCATTCCTCAACTCAAAGCGGAACTAGAAAACTTAAGAACGCACGATCAAACCTCTTTAGAAATTCCGATTGACCGTATTGTTCCACTGCAGTTGCCAGGAGAAATGAAGCAGCCAAGGCTCTATTTTGATCCACACAAAATGGAATTATTGAGAGAGTCGATCCGCAAACATGGCGTGCTAGAACCGATCTTTCTGAGGCAAAGGCAAGATGGATTTTTTGAAATTATTAGCGGTGAACGGCGCTGGCGATGCTGTCAGATGCTGGGTCTTCAATCCATCCCCAGTCTCGTTCGCAACATGTCAGATGCAGTTGCCCTCGAAGCTGCCCTGATTGCCCATCTCCTAAATGAAGAGATTTCTGCCATTGAGCAAACAGAAAGCATCCTCAGCTTACTTTCTCTGCGGCTCTGTTTATCAACTGAAGCGGTAAGAACGTCACTGTATCAACTCAAGAATTCTCAAGCACGTGGTGTTGATATATCTAGAAATTTCAGTGATAAACAACTGGCAATCATTCATAAAATATTAAGCGAGTTTGGGCTAAAGCTCTCTAGTTTTGTTTCTAACCGATTGCCTTTGCTCAACCTAGCGCCAGCCATTTTATCGGCAGTTCGAGAGGGGAGACTCTCACCCACAAACGCGGTGCTCATCAATCGTCAACCCCAAGATTCTCATGAATTTCTAATTTATCAAGCGCAAGGAAAAACTAAAAAAGAGTTAGCTAATTTAATTAAGGCTACCGCGAATTCAGGTATACAGTCATCAAAGAAAAAAATGATGTCTGAACAAATTTATGAGCGGTTTAAATCCATTAGAAAAAAAACAGGATTACTGGTCAATCCTGACGTCGTTAAACGACTGATGCAAATAGACTTATTGCTCAAAGAGATCGAAGCCATTGGCGGCTAATCATCTCCCAAGGCTTAAAAGAACTTTTCTCATTCTTTCGGATTTTGTAAAGCGAGCGAACGGGTCAGGGGTGATGGTGCAGATCTGTCGAAGTGCTATTTGCTCGCTGGGAGATGATCATCCCCCCAATAACAATGGGTTCTGGGCTCAAGATTTGAGAACAGCGTAGACCACCATAAATTGCCTGGTCAGGATCAAGCCGCTTTTACAAAGTGGATCAGGTCACGAACTTGATTGAGGAATTGACCATCTTCGCTGAGCTGTGCGATCGCACTCTCCGCATCCTTCGCCAATTGGTGATGCTCTACCTGATTATTGACCTTGAGAGTTTCCAGTGCCGTCATCAATCGATTCAGATCTTGCCGAACAGCTTCCCACTGCCGCTGTTGACCACTGATCCAGGAGGTTGGATCATCTAAATTCAAGCGATGGGTGAGAGTCTTCGTTGCCTTCTCTTGCATCGCCACTCGACCTCGTAATTCTAAAACGTCTTCGCGAGGATACTTGCACTGGCGTTGAATCGTAGCTAACCGCTTTGCCAGAAATTGGTAGGCTCTAACGCTAGGACGTAACACAGTTAGCAATAGCGCCGCGATTGAGCCGAAGTAGCCAATGGCACTGATTTGCCACTGAGCTAAACCAAATAGACCTACCGCCGACAATCCATGCAAAGCTAGGGCGACCCATAAGCTGCGGCGACCCACCATCCTTGCATATTGGTGCTGTTCTGAATCAATATCAATCCCCTTTTTCAGGGAGAAGTTGGTTTCAGCTAACACTTCCCTGGCTTGAAAATGAATGTTCCAAGGCACTGTGGTAATCGCTATCAACCAACCAAAAATGGCAATACCGATCACCCAATCCACCAGGCTGCCTGTGGGAATGCCCACCCAGTTGACCATCCCTAGTCCAGCCAAAACCAATACAATCAACGCTACTAATAAACTAAAGGCATATTGCAAAATGTATTTCATTGTTGTGTTTCTCCATGCTTAGGGGCGAGGCCAGTTGCGGAACTGCCCTCAATCATTTACGAGACGATGCTGAGTTCCTGTTGCCATTGTTGTAGGGGTTTTTCCCACTGTTCTTCCCATTTCTGAGCCAGCAGGGGCTGGGCGTGCAGACCAAGCTGGTAACCGTGGGAAATGACTGGCAATAGATGGGCCAAGGCATCGGGAGTTTTCAAGAGGGCTTTGAGCAACCCAAAGGTTAATAGAACTAGGGCCATTGGGCGACGAGTTTGGGCCAGCTCAAAGGCTTTGAGTCCCAACTCACCCGCCACATCGGTGCCAAATCCGGTGATTAGGTGCCAAATATCGTGGGTTTGTCGCAATCGTAAGAGGACATAACTGGCATCATCTTGGACTGCGATCGCCCGATAAAACTCCGGGTCAAACCCCGCCTCTGTCAGCGAGGACGCGTAGCAGTATCCCAGAGAATTCTGGGGACATTGCAGTAGTGCTTCCAAATCAGGGGAAGGCGCGATGTAGCGTTCTTGCAAGAATTGAGCGGTGCTGGGGTGAGTTTTGATAAAGTCCACCGCCAATTGCATGGCCGCAGACGGATAGAGGCCATCCTCGATGTCATACACCGAGTCGGTATTGCTAGGATTGCGTAGGAGGGAGATTACGCCTTTGCCTAAACTGAGGGCATTGCGTGAGGGGGTTAGGGGGTGAGTCAGTAGCATCTTGTTCTAATATCCATACACTTCAGATTGCAGTTATTGGCTGGCGATCGCTAGACCACTTTGTTGTAGGGGTCGTAGTCCGCCAGCATTTTCTCTAACTTGGCTTCATCCAGACGACTGAGCATCCGCTTTGACTCTTCCACGTCGCGGATGGTCTTGGACAAGCTAATTGTGGATCCAATCGAAAACAGCGTGCCCATGCCTAAATAGCCTTTCATCCAAGCATTGGCGGGCATGTAGAGGATACCGATGGCTGTAGCTGTGATCGAAACCGTAAAAGATATCCAGGTTTGGGTGATCCAAGCGCTGGTGTGGGCGGTGGGGGTTGGGTGTTGGTCACTCATGATGGCCTCCGTGGGGTGTAACTTGATTAATTGCATTCTGGCTGCTGTGCTTGTGAGGTCACAATGATTGCAACGCAAGGCTGCGAAAGGATGTCAGCCGGAAGAAGTATACTGAAACAAGGTGAAGTGGGGTGAATGCAAGCCTATGAATGTTGAAGATCTAGATCGCTGGTGGCCACCGGAACAGCAACAGCAAACTGTGGCGCAATTGATTCAGCGCGTCGGTTTAACTCGGATTCGGGCCGCCAGTTTTGTCCGCCTGTGGATTTATGCGTTAGTCGAGCAGCAGTTGGCGGAGAATCCGCGTACACAGGCCCCTTTGGCAGATTTAACCTTGCCCACTCAAGCGGTGATGTGTACCCATCGGCAAGCCGCAGAGCTGCTTTATTTTGATAAAGATCAGGGGAGCGATCGCGCCGCCGGCATGATGCTCGACAAGCTAGCAGCCCTCGGTCTGATCCAAAAGAACTTTGATGGCAATACCACCTGGATCGAAATTCAGCCGATGCCTGAAGGGTGGGATGCCTCTGAGGCAATGGTAGAGCTACAAGCCGATAACTTTGACCCCCGCTGTGATGCCATTCCTGTGGCTAACTTACTGGCTCGCAACTATAACTGGATGAGCCGCAACTCTGAGACGGTTCCGCATCGAATTACGCAGTTACTCAGACAATGGGCGCAGCAATATGGAACGGGTATGAGAGTGCTACGGCAGGTTAAAACTCTGAATCCTGTGGGTTTTTATTTGCTATATCCAACGGTCAGTGAGTCTGATGTCAATTTCTTCACAGAACCTAGCAAAGGTTTGCATCTGAGTACTCTAACTGAGGCGGATCCTTTTCAGATGGCAATGCCAGGTGATCCAAGCTGTGTGTCGGTATTCGTGCGGAGCTGGATGATTGCCCCCCTGTATTGGGACAACTATCAAATTCCGTTTCTGATCGATACGCAGCAAACTTTACAGCAAATGCAACAAGATTTTCCAAATCTCTGTGATATGCACACCTTGGTGATTCACCCCCTCTACGAAAAAATGGGGGCTATGTTGGGTTTTCAAAAGACGAGCCTAGATTCGACTAGTTCGATGTATTGGATGTACCGCCCCCTAGACCGATTTTTGGCCTTGGATTTGCAGACGCTAAGGCCAAAGCAAACAGGATTGTAGCCAGCATTTCGCCTCTACCCGGTCAAGATAGGAATGGTGAGCTGTCCGCATTTATGGTCCTATTCGAGTTTTCGCCAGCGAGTTCAGCAAGTAAGGTATGGCCAAAATTGGGGATGTCAATGTGGTGCTAGACAAGTTCCTTACTGAGCGGGTTGCATCACTTTCATTAGTCTTACACCATGACCAATATACTTATAACTTATATGTTATCTTAGAACCCATGCCTTGGAGCGTTGAGACATTAAACCAAACAGTAGATGATGAGTTAGAAGCCTTGCCTGCAGATATGCGAGCAAGGTTTGTTTGGATTTGTGCCCTCATTGCTGAACATGGTTTGCAGAATGTGGGGCAACCTTACATCAAACATATCGAGGGTGCATTGTGGGAAATTCGAATGAAAGGTAGAGACGGGATTTCGCGCGCTTTGTATGTCACGGCAAAAAGTCAGCGGGTTGTTTTGGTCAGAGTATTCGTAAAAAAGACTCAGAAAACACCCCGTCGAGAGATCAAGCTAGCACTAAGACGGGCACGGGAGATAGAGTAATGACCCAGGTGACAAAGTTACACAACCGATGGATAGGTGAATCGGAGTACCAGAAAGCCTATCAAGAAATGGCACCAGAATTCGAGGTTGCCAGTGCAGTTATCGCTGCGCGAAAACATGCTGGATTAACCCAGGAGGAGCTTGCCCAACGGATGGATACAAAGCAGGCGCTCATAGCAAGGTTGGAAAGCGGGGCACAAAACACAACTCTCAAAACCCTTGGACGCATTGCTGAAGCAACCGGAACACAGCTCAAAATCACATTTGAATGAACAGCCTCGGCTAGTTCTAAGACGCTAGTCGCGTCAGGCTTCGCCAACGATACCAACCCTAGAAAAATTCTAAGTACCTCTTGCCGATAATTTCAATTGCATCGTTAGTTTCCGCCAGTGACTGTTCATGCTGAGTAGTAATCTGACCTTTAACCCTGCATAATAGGGGACGCAGTTTTGCAGAGACAGAGTGATCATGGGGCGTGCCAAAAAAGTTGTATTGGCCTATTCCGGGGGGGTAGATACCTCGGTATGTATTCCGTATCTGAAGCAGGAGTGGGGCGTTGAAGAAGTGATCACCCTGGCTGCTGATCTAGGGCAAGGAGATGAGCTAGAACCGATTCGCCAAAAAGCACTAGATGCAGGCGCTGCCCAATCCTTGATTGCTGATGCCACCCAGAGCTTTATCTCTGACTATGCCTTTCCGGCCATTCAAGCCAATGCTCTCTATGAGAATCGATATCCCCTATCGACGGCGCTGGCCCGGCCTTTAATTGCCAAGTTATTGGTGGAGGCAGCAGCAACTCACGGCGCTGATGCTGTCGCCCACGGCTGTACGGGGAAAGGCAATGATCAGGTGCGATTTGATGTGGCGATCGCAGCCCTCAATCCTGACCTTAAAGTTCTCGCCCCTGCTCGTGAATGGGGGATGAGCCGAGAAGAAACGATTGCCTACGGAGAAAAGTACGGCGTTCAGTCTCCTGTCAAAAAATCTTCTCCTTACAGTATCGACCGTAATTTACTGGGGCGGAGTGTAGAAGCTGGCCCCTTAGAAGATCCTTGGATAGAGCCCCTAGAAGAAGTCTACGATCTGACCCAGGCGATTGCCGATACTCCTGATCAGCCCGAGTACATCACGATTGGCTTCGAGCAGGGGATGCCTACTCAACTCAATGGAGAGACACTCAGTCCTGTTGCTTTAGTCGAACAACTCAATCAAGTCGTAGGCAAACATGGGATTGGCCGCATCGACATGTTGGAAAACCGCTTGGTCGGCATTAAATCCCGAGAAATTTATGAAGCCCCGGCACTGCTAGTGCTCATTCAAGCCCATCAAGACCTGGAGAGCCTCACCCTGATCGCCGATGTCACCCACTATAAGCGTGGTATCGAAGAAACCTATAGCCAATTGGTGTATAACGGCCTCTGGTATAGTCCCTTGAAAGCAGCCTTGGACGCCTTTATTCAGCAAACCCAAACACAAGTGACGGGAACAATCCGGGTCAAACTATTCAAAGGAACCGCAACCACAGTTGGGCGCCAATCCCCCCATTCTCTCTATACACCCGATTTAGCGACCTATGGATCTGAAGATAGCTTTGATCACAAAGCTGCTGAAGGATTTATCTATGTTTGGGGATTACCCACACGGGTATGGTCGCAACGGCAACGATCCTGAGGTTGGCGCTGAGGCTGAGAATTGTATCTCCCAGCGCCCTCCAGCTTCTCCTATGAGATGCTGCTACTAAATCCATTGCCAAAGTAGTATGTTGTTGGTGGTTTGCCGCCCAGTACTCGTTGAGCAATGAGACAGCATAATGGATACACCCTTGGCCCTACGCCCTGAACACAATGTGGCTACCCTGTTTAAGAGTTTGTGAAATCCTTCCTGACTTACACGGGGTTCAATATTTGGAGCCGTCGCTTGCTCGCAGCCATCTTTTTAGGGGGTCAGGTCGTTGTTCATCTGCTTAGGGGTAAGATTCACCGCCGTAATACCCTTGAGCAAATGGCGATTGTCGGTCCAGAATCTCTCTTGGTTGCTCTTTTGACTGCAACCTTTGTGGGCATGGTGTTTACGATTCAAGTCGCTGGGGAGTTTATTGCCTTCGGCTTAATCCAAACCGTGGGTGGAGTGTTGGCGTTAGCCCTCACCCGAGAGCTGGCTCCGGTATTGACGGCGGTGATTATTACGGGTCGGGTTTGTTCTGCCTTTGCAGCCGAAATTGGGACGATGCGAGTCACCGAACAAATTGATGCTCTGCAAATGCTGGATACCGACCCTATCGATTATTTAGTCGTCCCTCGGTTGTTAGCTTGTACGCTGATGTTGCCAATCTTGACACTTATTTCCTTAGTAGCAGGGGTTACGGGCGGCATGGTGGTGGCTTCAGTTCTGTATGACATTCCTTACAGTGTCTTCTTGGATTCAGTACGTAGTTTCTTAAATATCTGGGATATTTGGAATTCTATGATTAAGGCTGCCATCTTCGGTGGCATTATTGCAATTGTCGGTTCAAGTTGGGGGTTGACCACCTCTGGTGGCGCTAAGGGCGTAGGGCAATCCACAACCGCAGCAGTGGTCACAGCCCTAGTCGCTGTATTCATGATCAACTTTTTCTTATCGTGGGTTATGTTTCAAGGGGCAGGGGGAGCAGCCCTGCAAAACTTGTGAAGCAGAACCCCTTAGAATGGAAAACAGTTTGCTTAACAGATGAAAGTGCAATGGCTGTTTCTCAGGTTTCCAATACACAATCAACCGTAGTCTTGGCCCCCCGTTATTGGGTACCGATCGGGGTGGCGATCGCAGGCATTGCTCTCTCCATGATCAATCTCTGGTTGGGTCTTCCCCTGATGCTCTTGGGGAGTTTTCTCGCTTTTCAAGCAGCCACTATCCAAATCCGATTTACGGCTACTGCCTTTGAACTGTATCGAGGCGAAAACCAACTCCGTCAGTTTCCTTATGCAGATTGGCAGGACTGGCAAATTTTGCTACCTCCTATTCCTATCTTGTTCTATTTCAAAGAGGTTAAGAGCATTCACTTCATGCCCATGCTCTTTGACACCCAAACGTTGTTGAGCTGTCTAGAAGAACGCTGTCCTCGCACATAAAGTGTTTTGACCACAGCCTTTTACATTGACTGACCGAATTCAAGTGGACTCCTTTAACGTGACTGATTCTTCAGGTATCGCCTCTAACAACCCTCCCTCCATTGACCAACTCCAAAAAGAAGCGCAAACCCTGCGAGCTGAAATTGCTGAGCTTCGAGGCACCAAAGCCAAGCTCTTGGAAAAACAGCTCTCGGAGACCCAAACAGCCTTAGAACGGTTTGCCAATGATCACCTCAAGACCCTGGAAGAGCGCAAGCAAAGTTTGCAAATTGCCGTTGATCAGTTAGAACGCCGCCAGGAACGTGTACAAGCAGAAATGCGCCAAAGTTTTGCAGGTGTTTCCCAAGATCTAGCCATTCGCATTCATGGATTTCATGATTATTTAGTCACCAGCCTCCAGGATCTAGTGCTTGCGGCTGAAAAGCTGGAGCTTGCTCCGCAGGAAACTCCTAAACCTCAGGCACCTTCCCCACCCGCCTCTGTCCCCTCCCGTCGCCCTGAGTCCGCCCCCACAGAGCAACGCCCACCTCGATCTACTGCGTCTCAGCAACGGCAAGGACCGCCCCCAAAACGGCAAGAACCACCCCCAAAACGGTCGGGTCCCCAATTCGCTACCCAGGAATTTGATGAAGAAACCCGGCAAATTCGCCAAATTCTGGATCAATATCGGACCAATCCCAATTATTATGGCCCCCCCTGGCAACTGCGCCGCACCTTCGAACCCATTCACGCAGAGCGGGTGGCAAGCTGGTTCTTTACCTTTGGCGGTCGGGGAGCGCTACGGACCTTAAGCAGTCGTCTCCAAAATATTTTGGTGGCTTCAGCGACGATTTCGATTTTGCGGCAGTTGTATGGCAGCAGTGTACGCACCTTGATTTTGGCAAACTCTCCTGAGCGCTTGGGGGATTGGCGACGAGGGTTGCAAGATTGCTTGGGGATTGATCGCTCCGATTTTGGACCTGAGCGAGGTTTGATCTTATTTGAATCACCAGATGCCTTGGCTCAGAAAGCCGACCGCCTAGTCAAAGAACAACAATTACCCTTGATTTTGATTGACGACGCCGAAGAAGAAGTGAGTTTAACGATTCTACAATTTCCGTTGTGGTTGGCCTTTGCCCCGGAACCCCAACTCAGGAAGGAACGAGCCACCTTTGATTGGTTTGAATAGCAATACCTGAATCTTTGCCTGAGGGCGAGAAAAACCACTAGACTCAGCAAGAGATAGAGTAATCACCAGGATTTTGTCTAAAATTCGTCTAGACTAAATCAGGGATTTTTTCTGCTTCGGGGACAAAGTTGTCATGGAGGGATTAGGGTTTGGGTCCGTTAAATCATCTGTCTCATGGCATCGGCATTGACTTGGGAACTACAAACACCCTCATATTCCTGAGTCACCAAGGCATTGTCTTGCGAGAACCCTCTGTGGTTGCCCTCGATCAAACCAATCAAACGCTGCTAGCTATTGGCAGTGAAGCAGAAGCAATGTGGCGGCGCAATCCTGCGAGTATTGTGGTGCAACGGCCGCTCTCAGATGGTGTCATTGTTGGGTTTGATGTGGCCCGCCAGATGCTTAAGCAGTTTATTCAGCAGGTGCAGAAAGGCCAGACCCTGTTGTACCCCCAGGTGGTTATTAGCAGCCCAATCGGAGCGACCAGTATTGAGAAGCGGGCTCTGGCTGAGGTGGCTGCCCAAGCAGGAGCCCGTGAGGTTTATCTGATTGATGAGCCTTTGGCAGCAGCCTTTGGTGCGGATTTACCTGTCGAAGAACCCATTGGCAATATGGTGGTGGATATGGGGGGCGGCACGACAGAAATTGCGGTGGTCAGTTACATGGGAACAGTGGTAACCGAATCTCTGCGAGTCGCAGGCAATAAGTTTGACGAAATCATCTGTCGATACGTCAAGAAGCATCATGATTTGCTGATTGGCGAGAAAACCGCCGAAAAAATCAAGATCAAGATTGGGACAGTCTATCCCCATCCTCAGCATGATCAGGCCACTCTAGAAGTATCGGGCTTGCGTTTGTTGTCTGGTTTGCCAGGCAGTGTGGTTCTCCAAGGGGGAGAAATTCGGGAAGCCCTAGCCGAATCGATGGCTCGGATCCTCTCGGCAATCAAACGGGTCCTCGAAAAAATCCCTCCAGAATTAGCGGCTGACTTACTCGATCGCGGTATTGTGATCACAGGTGGAGGGGCCCATCTCAAAGGGATAGATGCTTTGATCAGCTATGAAACAGGATTGGTGGTCCATCTCCCATCAGATCCGCTCAGTTGCGTTGCCTTAGGCGTTGGCAAGGTATTAGAAAATTTCAAATCCTTAGAACGGGTTCTACAAAAACGGCTCTAGGGAGGATAGGCGAGCCCCTAGACGTGGAACAATAGAAATTATTGCTTGATCCACAAGGATGATCGTTTCCCCTATGGCTATTTGGCTGCTTTGTAACTGTGTGTTGTTAATGGTTGCCTACTGTTTGGGTTCTTTGCCTACGGGCTATCTGTTGGGCAAAGGTCTTCAGGGCATCGATATTCGTGAGCATGGCTCCAAGTCAACAGGGGCCACGAATGTGTTGAGAACGCTGGGGAAAGGTCCTGGTTTGATCACTTTGGCTGTGGATGTCTTGAAGGGAGCGGGTGCGATCGCACTCACATATCAGGCTTATGCGAACCGTGCCTTTCTCAATCAAGCCCCTGACACCATCACTACCGCTACATGGCTATCATGGCTGGTAATCTTGGCGGCTCTAATGGCTATTTTGGGCCATAGCAAATCTGTATGGCTGAATTTTACAGGTGGCAAATCCGTTGCAACGGGTTTGGGGGTGCTGTTAATGATGAACTGGAGCGTAGGTCTTGCGGCCCTGGGCATTTTCGCCCTAGTTTTATCGGTCTCGCGGATCGTTTCCCTTAGCTCTATTAGTGCGGCGATCGCTTTACCCATCCTCATGATTGCTGGGCATCAACCTTGGGCTTACGCGCTATTTGGCATTACAGCCGGGATCTATGTAGTGTGGCGACATTGGGCCAATATCCAGCGATTATGGGCAGGCACTGAACCTCGCCTAGGTCAAAAGAAATCCATCTCTACCGATATGAGCTAAATGTGGTCTATCGTTCTAGATAAAGCTGATGCTGAGTTGGATTCTGGACTCAGCATCAGCTCTTTTAATGCTACTTTCGTCGCATACCTGCCGTTCCCCCCCAGCTACCGAAGATGCTTATGCTCCGGTCCTAGTGGCTAAGACATCAGACAATTTAGTTGTCAAACTCATTCAAACTTAGCGGAGCACGAAACTCCAACTGCAGAGACGTGGGGTTAAACAGAATCACTTTCTGACTAGAACGACTACCACCGAGAAGATTACCCAACCCTAGAAAGTCACTACCTGAACTCTCTTCTTCAGCGTTACTAACGTCTCGAAGAGATTGGCTAGCTTCAGGAGAAGCAATCACATTACCCTGGAAATCAGTTGGGCTTAGAGATTGCAAAGATGACGAGGAAACTCCAGCAGACGCGGCCGTAATGGGATAAGTCTGAGTGCCAATTACAATTTCATTGGCAACAAACTGTACCCCTTCTTGACCATTGATAGTCATGGGTACGATTTGCCCTTTAATCAAGCTGCCTTCAGGCACTAGGACTTGATTCTGGCTATTGTAGATAGACCGAGCCGTTTGTAACTCAATCGGCACTGTTTCACCCGGCAACATGACATACCTAGCATTATCAGTTTGAGCCGCTAGATCTACGGTCGTGCCACTATCGACTTGATACAGATTGGTTGACGGACCAGCCAAAGCAGTGGTTGAACCCGGCAAAAATTCGAAATCTGCATTCAGCTTTAATGCCAGCTGATCAGGCTCAACAAGAATCACCTCATTACTGGTATCCGATTTGCCCACAATTTGTTTGCCAATGGTTTGCCCTGTTTGAATAACACCAGGGACTAAAGAACCCACTCGCACCTTGCCACTGATTGCAGCATCCAAGGCCGCAGAAGCCGCTAAGGTAGAAATGCTGCCAGTCAAATCAGCAACACTGAGAGAACTCTTTTTGCGGGCTGCGATAGGAACTGATGAAGCATTGAGGGTATAAGATGTATTGCCAATCATCAGCTTGCTCGCTGTAAATTGCGTTCCTAAGGTTTTATTCACTTCAAAAGGTTGGAAACGGCCAACAATTTTGCTGCCTTCAGGAATAACCACTTGTTGACTCGTGTTGACGACATCTTCAGCGACGATAAATGTCGTTTCTACATTTTCACCGACCGTCATTACCAAATTTGCGCCCGGTTCAGCCCCCGATAGCTCTACTGGAATTCCGGCACCTACCGTTAAGGTACCTGTGCCTGATTCTGAGGGTGTCGCGGGTAGCGAACCGCCTTGCACAATATATTGGGACGCCGGAAAGTTAGCGCCAATAGGGGCTAATCGTCCCTGACTAACGAGAGATTGGTAGATGAAAGCGGCAATATCAGCACGAGTAGCTGACTGATTTGGATTTAACATTGCCGCCTTGGGATAGTTGACGGGGATATTGCGCTGAGTCGCCGCCGCAACGCCCGGTTTTGCATAGTTAGGGATTTGGGCCGCATCATAGTAACGAAGCAAGGTACTGTCTGTTGAGCCAACGGGTTGGATGTTCAATCCACTAGAAATGGCTACCAAGGCTTGAACTTTAGGAATTGCCAGGTCAGGTTGAAAGCTGCCATCAGTGTAACCAGACAAGAATCCTGTGGAATATGCATAGTCAATGGCAGGAGATGCCCAATAGCCAGACTGCACATCATTGAAGGGGCGAGAAGGGCGCGAGGCCGCAGCGCTGCTAAAGGCTTGACGAACAATGGCAGCAAATTGAGCGCGGGTGACAGGCTGATCCGGTCGGAAGGAAGCGTCGGGGAACCCACTAATAATATTTTTCTGGGCCAGAGTATCAATAAAGGGTTGAGCCCAATTGCTATTCACATCAGTAAATTGAGACTGAGCAACAGCGGCGGATAGACAAGCAGGAACAGCCATCACCGTTGACATTAGACAAACGACGGCCATCATGCGCTGAGGGGCACTATGCATTTTGAACACCTTGTACAGGACTTGATTAAACAGGTTGGCTGTGTGTTCCCCACTGCAATCAATCCTATGGATGCTTTGACGGGCGGCAAGTTTGGGAGTTCCCAAAGGTGGGCAATAGCCGCACTTACACTGAACTCTAGTGCTCTTTCATCACTCTAGAGTGAGTAAGCACTTATCAGCACATGCCACTCAGAATCTTCCCGGCGAGCATCAACCAGACTATTGGCATCCACCGCAATCTTCCACTCTACCCTTCAGCTTTTATATCGAGGTATAAGTATTCAAAAGAGTTCTGCTCCATCCAGTTCTACAGGCAAATGCGTATGGGCACCTTCACCACAGGTCCGGGGGGTGGGAAATACCTTGCCAGGATTAGCGAGTTCTTTGGGATTAAAAATATGGCGGACCCATTGCATGGTCTCTAAGTCAGCTTCCGAAAACATATCGGGCATATAGCAGCGCTTGTCTGCTCCAATCCCATGTTCACCAGAAATGCTACCCCCAACTCGCACACAGAGTTTGAGAATTTCGCCGCCTAGTTTTTCGACATCTTCTAATGACCCTGGAATAGACTCATCGTAGAGAATGAGCGGATGCAAATTACCATCCCCAGCGTGAAAGACATTGGCAATTCGATAGCCAAACTGTTCGCTCAGGACATTAATTTCACCTAAGACATAAGCAAGTTCAGTTCTAGGAATCACGCCATCTTGGACAAAGTAGTTAGGACTAAGCTTTCCGGCTGCGGCAAATGCGGCTTTGCGGCCCTGCCAGAGTTTGGATCGATCCTCAGGTTCTGTGGCTACGGTAATGTTGCGAGCGCCGTTTTGGTGACAAATATCTTTGACCCGATCGCTACTAGCACTAACTTCCACCTGGAGGCCGTCTAACTCAATTAAGAGAATCGAGCCTGCATCTCGGGGATAGCAATTACTAGCAACCACATCTTCTACAGCATTGATGCTGAAGTTATCCATAATTTCCATGCCAGCGGGAATAATCCCGGCCCCAATAATATCGGCGACGGTTTTACCAGCTGCATCGATGCTCGTGAAATCAGCCAACAGAACTGCGATCGCATCCGCCCGTCGTAAAATTTTAAGCGTAATTTCCGTGGCAATTCCTAAGGTTCCTTCCGACCCTACAAACACCCCTGTCAGGTCATAGCCTGGCATATCGGCCACCTTACCGCCTAAATCAACCACCTCTCCATCTGCGAGGACCATCTTCATTCCCAAAACATGATTGGTCGTTACCCCATACTTAAGGCAATGGACGCCACCCGAATTTTCGGCAATATTGCCACCAATCGAACAAATAATTTGACTAGACGGATCGGGCGCATAGTAGAAACCGTCCTGGGCCACGGCTTGAGTTACCCAGGCATTAATCACTCCCGGTTGAACCACCACACAATGGTTATCTAAATCAACCTCCAAAATTTTGTTCATGCGGGCGGTGACAATCAGCACACAGCCTTCCGTCGGCATAGCTCCTCCAGATAAGCCTGTGCCTGATCCCCGAGCAACGAAGGGAATGTGATTGCGATCGCAAATTCGAACAATGTCCGCGACCTCTACTGTGGTTTGGGGAAGCACCACCAGACTAGGGCGTTGTCGATAACTAGCTAACCCATCACATTCGTAGACTGATAATTCTGCTGGGGTTACGATGATCCCGTCCTGGCCAACCACCGACACCATCTGATCGATAATGGGCTGCCAATTACGTTGGAGGGTATCTGTAGCGATCATGAGTTTATCGTCAAGCGTAACGGGAATAAGCCAACTGACCCAAGAACAAAACGAGCCTATGCCTAGCTTAGACCAAAATTACGACCGAATATTGACGAGACTATTTGAATAGCACTGTCAACCCCGTATGCATAATAGAGTCAGTACAAGCTTTTAAGCTGAAAAATCGATGTTTAGCAGAGACTTATGCTGATTTCTGTTCTTGGAAATCGGCAATTTCAATTTCTGACAAACTGTATAAAAAGATGCCATCCCCCACCTTAACCACTTGGCCAGATAAAAGATTGACGCTCCCTGACAGGAAATCTACAATCCGCTGAGCTAGGGGCAAAGGCAGCTCAGAAACATTACACATAATCAACTGACCAAATTTAAGTTGATCGACGGCTTGCTGGGCCTCTTCGAAGGAAATTGGCTTGACTAAGCTAATTTCAGATTTAGAAGAACCAAAGAGAGGAACGATATTATCCATGATTTGCGTATTGAAGCTGAAGTAGTTCAAGTGCTAATAATGTGCCCCAGTCAGCACACAAACAGCTCAGGGAAAATTTACTGAGCAACAAAGATAATTAGCACTTAAGATTTTGCGTAAACGTGTGCGAGAAAAATTTCTATTCGGTTACCCAGCAGACTAAGCTCTGCCAACAAACCTTCAACGATAACTAAATAATGAAGCGACAAAGCCCCTTCCCCCTATTCAGATCTATCTTCCTAAAACGACTTGCAAGTCAAGATACTATGCGACTCAATTGACGCTTCCCCCGGAAGAATAGATAAAAAACAGCCAAACGCTGGCATGGACTATTACATTGATATCAATGATGTTTAATTGTATCATTGATAACCTTTGTCCACGCTATCACTGAATTTAATAGCTTTGCTGCCGCCAAGAATAAGCCTTACTTTAATTTAATATTTGCAAAATTGGCGTCATCTTAACTTTTGTGCCCAGAAACAGTTGCCTCGTTTTTTTGAGGAGCCTTCCTAACGCGGTATCGTTACACCATCGTCAACGTCTCACCGCTGCCACCTGACCCGGATGGTTTGGACAAAGTAGGCAATTTTGGTAAATTCAACTATAATTCAATTATCTACTGTTAACTTTCGTCTTTGATCTAGACGCTGACTAGTGTTCACAACTGCTCTTCGCCCGCATGATTTCCTCTCTACTCCCCATGATTTGGTGGCGGCGATTGATGACTTGAAGCAAGACCTCAATGCTGTGGTCTTAGCTCACTACTATCAAGAACCAGAGATTCAGGATGTAGCCGACTATATTGGTGACTCTCTGGGCTTGTCCCGCCAAGCTGCTGAGACCAAGGCTGAAGTCATTGTCTTTGCCGGAGTCCATTTCATGGCCGAGACAGCCAAGATTCTCAATCCTGACAAACTGGTATTGTTACCTGACCTAGAAGCCGGATGTTCACTGGCTGATAGTTGTCCTCCCCAAGAATTTGCAGCCTTTAAGGCCGCCCATCCTGAGCATGTGGTGATTTCCTACATCAACTGTACGGCAGACATCAAGGCGATGAGTGACATCATTTGTACGAGTTCAAATGCAGTCCAAATCGTCAATCAAATTCCTACGGATCAGCCGATCATCTTTGCGCCGGATCAAAATCTAGGGCGGTATGTCATGGCCCAAACAGGGCGCGATTTGGTGTTATGGCAGGGGAGCTGCATTGTCCATGAAACGTTTTCTGAACGGCGATTGATCGAGCTTAAACTCAGGCATCCTCAAGCTGAGATCATTGCTCATCCAGAATGCGAATCCGCAATTTTAAGACACGCTAGCTACATTGGCTCCACCACAGCCTTGCTGAAGCATACCCAAACGAGTCCTGTGGAAACGTTTATTGTGGCCACGGAATCGGGCATCTTGCACCAAATGGAAAAGCAAGCCCCTGACAAGCAGTATATTCCCGCACCACCGAATGACGGCACCTGTGCCTGCAACGAATGTCCTTATATGCGGTTGAATACCTTGGAGAAGCTGTATGTCGCCATGCGCGATCGCCAACCAGAGATCGTTCTCCCAGAAGCAACTCGCCAAGCGGCGCTTCAGCCCATTCAGCGCATGCTAACCATGAGTCTTTAGGTAAAAATTACGTAAAATCACGCTGTTTGGGGTCAAGCTGATCACGCTATTCTGCGGGTACAGTTTGGGGGATACGCCTAATGACTCCTGCAAATATCACTAAAGAAGAAGAAACACTCGGTCGTTTCCTAAAGAAATTGCCGCCTGAAGTGGCCGCATCCTTCGACGCCCCGCAACGTCAAGCTCTGATGACGGCTTTAACGACGTCTGCAAGGCCAAACAAGCGGGTTGATGTGCGCAAATCCTTTTCCTTGTGGGGACGAAAGTATTACTTTGTTGTCTTGTTTGGCAAAGATCGCAGAACCCACAGACGGATCCGAATCGTCCAGTTACAGGAACAAGACAAGGGCCTGCGTCGTTACTTATCAATGGGCTTAGCGGGTAGCTTAATTTCTGTGGTGGTATTGAGTACCACCTATCTAGTCACGATGACTGTAGGCGTTAATCTCTTTCCCCAAAGCCATGCTGACAATGTCTTGTTTTCTCCCAAAGCTAAGACGTATGGGCAGTAGGACCCTACTGAAACGCAAGATTGATACTATGCGGATGGCGAGAATCGAACTCGCAAGGCATAAGCCACACGCCCCTCAAGCGTGCGTGTCTACCAATTCCACCACATCCGCAGGCTGGAAAACGCTAGTCAGGATGACTAGAGCACAAAAGCTCATCTAGTATACCAACATAATCCTTAGATGTTATCTAGCGAGCAGCAATTCAACGTTTTTTGATCAGTAGACAACCGCTACGCCTCTCGTAGACACATCAATCTTACGGCCAGGATGAAAGGGATGGGGCCAACTTAGGCATTACTGTCGTCCTGAAGGATGGCCACGGGTTAAACTTTCTAGTGAAAGACGTTGGTCAGTGATTGTCATTAGCAATATGGGTTAGCCTAGCCTTCCCCGGATTGCTCTGATTTCGGTCTGCGAATCTCTGGCCGGACGACCTACTATTATATTTGCGTTGCTGCGACCACATGCCAATTGATTTTAGGAATACTAATACACTATGGTCGTCGATTTTAGCGGAAACCCTTAAGCAGGTCGGCTTAACCACCGCTATTATTTGTCCAGGGTCACGGTCTGGCCCATTGGCCGTTGCCTTTGCTCAGCATCCCCACATTGAAGCCATTCCTGTATTGGACGAACGGTCGGCAGCTTTTTTTGCCTTGGGCATTGCTCGTCGGTCTGGATTACCCGTTGTGTTGGTTTGTACCTCTGGTACAGCAGGTGCCAATTTCTACCCAGCAGTCATTGAAGCGGAAGCCAGTCAAGTTTCTTTGTTCATCTTGACCGCCGACCGTCCCCCTGAACTTCGCAACTGTCATGCGGGTCAAGCCATTGACCAAAACAAGCTGTATGGACACTATCCGCGCTGGCAAGGGGAGTTAGCGCTACCGAGTTCTGAACCAGATCTGCTAGCGTATCTGCGGCAAACCCTTATCCATGCTTGGCAGCGATGTCGCTGGCCCGTTCCAGGTCCTATTCATTTGAATGTTCCTTTCCGCGACCCCCTCGCTCCTGTTTCAGATCCGCAAACTGAAGTCCTAGAAACGGCTTTTGACGTTGACCATTTTTTCGCCGCGGTTCAACCCCACCATCCCGTTGTGCCGACGCTGGAGTTGCAGGCGTTAGACCCTTGGCTACAAAAATGGCAGCAGTGCGATCGCGGCATCATCATTGCTGGCCCCGCCCAACCTCATGATCCAGAACAGTATTGCACTGCCGTATCCCAACTAGCTCAGGCATTACAGTGGCCTGTTTTAGGCGAGGGCCTGTCCCCGATCCGCAATTGGGTAGATTGCAATCCCTATTTGATTTCAACCTATGACCTCCTGCTGCGCAATCAGCCCTTAGCAACCCAGTTACAACCCCAGCAAGTGATCTGCTTGGGAACGTTGCCAACCAGCAAAGTACTGCGAGCGTGGCTGACCTATCATCAACCTCAAACTTGGTTCTTGGACTCGACGGACCATAATGTCGATGCCCTCCACAGTCGTTCTATTCACCTGCGCATTCAAATTGAAACTTTAGTGTCAAGGTTAAACCTACCCACAATCCAACAACAGAGGATGGATGGTTATGGGAACAGGACATTACCCTCGTATGCCAATGCTTGGTTAACCGCAGACCAAAAGATGCGCTCGACCCTCGATCAGGCCATGGCCGTACAGCCTGAACTCTTGGAAAGTAAGGTTGCTTGGTTGATCTCGCAGTCCTTACCCGTGGGGACACCACTCTTCATCGCCAATAGTATGCCCATTCGAGATGTGGAATATTTTTGGCACCCCGGAAACCTGCGAATCCAGCCTTACTTCAACCGGGGTGCTAATGGCATTGATGGAACGTTATCAACTGCCCTAGGAATCTCTCATCATCAGCAAGGTAGCGTCCTGCTAACGGGAGATTTGGCCTTGTTACACGATACCAATGGCTTTTTGTTACGCAACCATTGGCAAGGACATTTGAGCATTATTGTCTTGAATAACAATGGCGGAGGGATTTTCCAAATGTTGCCGATCTCAGATTTTGAGCCACCCTTCTCTCAATACTTCCAGACCCCACAACATATCGATTTTGAGCAATTGGCATCAACCTACAATATAGGTTGGCAGAAAATACAGTCTTGGGAACAACTTCAAAGCTCACTCAACCCTCTACCAGAACAGGGAATACGGATTCTGGAAGTTGCTTGCAATTGCCAGAATAGCACTCAATGGAGGACAATGCTTCTTAATCAGGATGCAGCGAGCATTTAGATCTAGTTTGCGTAGAATGAGCGCAATTATGTCTGATTTTCGAATGAGAGTAGAGTCTGGTACTAAACCATATTTTTGTTTAAACTTTTAATGAGGCGATTACATCTAATGCAGGGTTAAATTATAAAGGAACTTCAAGCAGTATCTAGCCAGTTCAAGTAGACGACTGACGCTTATCTTTGCCTGACACTTCTTTCAGATCATGGGGGCAATGACCTAAATTCATTCCAATAGGTTGATGAAAGGTTCGAGTCAAGAGCTATCGCTATCATCTGAATCTCAAACAGATAATAGCTGTGCGGGGGAGAGCAGGGGGATCAAGGCGCATCAACAACTCAAAAGATTTTTGATGTTGTCAATAGAATTTTAGTGTTTCCCTGCCCAAGTTACATCTGAAGTGGGGAATACTAAGTCTGTTAGACAAATTACAGAAATTGATTTTTTGTTAGAACATCTTGAACGTTATGAGATAGGTGCTACTTAGCGCAGAGTTCTCTAACAAAGATCTTTTGGTTGTCGATAATGTTGTTGCAGGACAACTAGAATGCAGACCTTAGAACAAACTCAGCAATTTTCGTTTCAGTCCCAGGACCTTGCCCAAAAATTGTTAGAGTCATCCCAACTTTCTAATAGCGGACATTGGAAGCTGCAATTTGCACGACTTTCTGCTCGCAAAAGCTCAGCTTGTGGCTATGTGGGCATTCCTGATGCAGGCACTGTTGGCTACTCAGGGTATCAACTGTGGAGTAGTCGAGAGCTCTTACAAGTGGCTAAACGATATCTTATCCAAACCCGACAAGAGAGCTTCAAACCTCATGTCGCCCGTTGGCAAGCTGCAGTTAAGCAACAGGCAATTACGCCCCAAGCTATTGCCGAACATATGTTTCAGCTTGGCATCAACCCCGATCTATTGCAACAAGCTTTACGATTAAAGCTACTCAACGATTTTGATTCATTTTTGATGCTTGGGGGGGGAGAGGCCCAGTTTATCGCCGATCCCACATTGCCGAACCAACTGCCTATGTCAGGATTTTCCCTAGCTGAGCTACTGAACGAGGTTCAACAACGGCAAACGACTTGGCAACAATTGAGGTCCATTGTTCCCTCAATGACAATGCTACCCGTCCTAGATGCTGATGCGGTAGCGGCGGCCACTTTACCGCGGGCACAGCAAAAATGGATTAAAAATGTGCTCAAGCATCAGCGTCCCCTGAATCAAATTGCGATTGGCTTGGCTAAAGATCCACTGGAAGTGGCCCGCTTGTTTGCCAAGTGGGTAAGGGCAGGGCTTATCCACCTAGAACCCCAACATCAACCTCAGGCAACAACGGTGATGATTATTGATGATTCGCCCTTAGTATTAAAACAATTTCAAAGCTTGGTCAATGCCCTTGGGTATCAAGTGCAAGCTTGCCAACAAGCTGATGTTGCGTTACAAAACATCGCTCATATCAAACCTGATATTGTATTTATCGATATTAATATGCCGGGAATTACAGGGTTTGAGCTAGTCAAGCAAATTCGTCTACAGCCTGAGTTAGCTGCGCTTCCCTTAGTGATCCTGACGGGTGAGCAAAAGTTATCCAATAAGTGGCGAGCTCAATGGAGTGGTTGCGAATTCCTGACTAAGCCGTTGGCCTCTACCGAAATCAATCAGTTTCAACTGCAATTGCAAGAGCTGATTCACACGCTGGTATTTGCTCCATCCTTAATCGGGAATACATAAAATAGGCGTCATTGGATAGGTTACCCATACAATCAATCTATTGTGGTCTAAACAAGGTCTTCGGAGAGGATTATGCGTTTATTGGTTATAGATGATAGTGCAGTGGATCGCTGTGCCTTGGTCAATGTCTTACAAAATCTGGGACATGATGTGGATGAGTGTGACAGTACAGACAACGCCCTCACCCAAATTGAGTCGGGCGACTACAACTTAGTGTTCTTGGATGTGGTAATGCCAGGGCAAGATGGCTATAAATTTTTGCGTTCCCTGCGTCTCAACCCATCTACGGCAGAACAATATGTTGTGTTCTGCTCCAGCAAAAAAACGCCACTAGAGGTGAACTATGGTCTAAAACGGGCAGGAGCTAATGATTATCTCACTAAGCCTGTGACAAATGAGACGGTCGAAGAAATTTTACAGCGTCTGAACTAAGGGAGGTATGCATGTCAGCCATTACCATTACTGCACCGATCACCCCAGCTTTAAAACAAGAGCGGTATATTTTGACTCAGGTAGGGTCCTGGGTTCTTGTATTCCCAACCCGTTGGGTGGCTGAAATTCTGCGAGTCCAGCGATCGCGAATCTTAGATCTCCCTTTTTATTCAGCCCCTCTGCTAGGAGTGACTCACCACAACAGTCAAATCCTGCCATTGGTGTCTGCCCATCAGGTGCTGCAGACTGAAGAGACTCATCTGCGTGACACCTCAACTATTATTCATCTTAGTGATCATGCTGGCTCCCTCAGTAATGTGGGTCTAGTAGTAGATAAGGCGGTTGGAAGTTCGAACCGAGACCAACTTCCGGCTCCTCTATTTGAAACCACAGCCTTACATCCACAGGGAACATCAGGAATGGTGCTCTGCCAAGTTGATTGGTTTGCCTCTCAATTGTGGCACCCTCAAGTTTAAGCTCCTCAGACTTTATTATTTTTAGGTTTTGATCTACCCCCACGAGACACACTACTACGTATCTTGCTGATTGCCGTTCCCACTAATATATGCAGATTTAACTTATGAACTCTGGTCAACCTCAGCCCAACCCCGCGGAACAGACCTTCTCCTTTGAGCAGGAGACTGCGCCGATATCCCAGTCACCCATTCTTCGTGCTCGCACCTTTGCCCGCAACAATTTGGTGGGGACAATTGCGGCAACTGTCGTGGGAAGCTTGCTGCTGACGGGTGTATCCAGTTGGAATATTTGGAGTATTTATCGCAGTTTCAGCGAAACGGTTAATCGTCAGTTTGAGTTACAAAAACGGACAGGCCAGATTTCTCACTACGATGAAGTTCTGACAATGTCCGCTCGCATGGCAGCCAGTACAGGAGATCTAAGATGGCAAGAGCGGTATGACAAATTTGTACCCCTGTTGGATACAGCCATCAGTGAAACCCTTGATAATGTCACAGCGGAAATTCGGCAAGAGGCCAGCAAAACCGATGAGGCCAACCTCAAATTAATTGACATGGAAACGCAAGCCTTCGAGCTGGTCAAGCAAGGAAAATCTTCAGAGGCCCTCAAGCTCTTATTGGGTCCTCAGTATAGTGAGCTCAAAGCCACCTATGCCGAGGGTAATCGTCGAGTATTGGCCCAGATTGACCGTTACATCAATCAGCAATTGCAAAGCTATCAGCAACAGCTAACCGCTTCGATCGCGTTTGCAGGGATTGCCTTCCCCATTTTGCTAGCAGGCTGGATTTTAGTGTTGTCAGCAGTCCGGGATTACATTCGTGAACGTCAAGAGGCACAGGAAGTCATCAAGAAATCGCAGCTTGAGCAGTTGGTTCTCAATAGCCAACTCCAGGAAGAAATTGAGTCTCGAAAACAGCAAGAGGAAGATATCCGCAAGGATAATGACCAACTCCAAGAAGATATCATTCAACTCCTTGATGTGGTTTCGACAGTAGAAGAGGGAGACTTAACAGCCCAGGCAATCGTAAATGAGCGAGCTACAGGCTTAATTGCAGATACACTGAATCGCCTGATTGAAGAATTAGGGGGAATTCTGCACCAATTCGCGGCTGGCTCTCGCCAGGTTGCAGCCAGCAGTACCCGCCAACAGGATATTTCTGAGATGGTGGCCCGGAATACGGAGCAACAATCGCAAGAAGTCATGCAGGTCTTGGGTTTAGTGGACGAGGTGCGTACCTTTGCCACTAGCGCAGCTCAACAGTTAGCAACAACGAATCAATCATTGGTAACCCTCAACACAGCGGTAGCCAAGGGTCAAGTTGAAATTGGCACCTTGGGCCAAGAAATTGAAGTTCTGCAACAGGGCAGCGATCGCATCGTCCAACAGATGAAAACCCTGGGTGAGTTTGTCGGTTTGACCGATCAATTTGTGCATGACCAAGGAGACATTGCGGAACAGACTCAAATGTTAGCTCTCAATGCTGCTTTGGTTGCCGCCAGAGCATCTGAGCAAACTGATCCCAAGAGATTTGCGGCAGTCGCTCAAGAATTTGAATCGATTGCCAATCAGGTGAGTCAACTGGCCCAGCAAACCAATGAGGGACTAGGATCCCTGGAACAGCGAAGCACCCAAATTCATCGGGTCGTTGCCGATGTGGATGCAGATGTTCAGCGTCTAGGAGGCGTGGTCGATGACTTTACCCAAGGGGTTCGACATACACAATCAGTCTTCCAAAACGTTCAAACTGTGACAGGACAAGCGGTAGCGTCGGGTGAAATAGTGGCCCAAACTAGCCAAGATATTGTCCAAGCCACAGAGAAAACAGCCATCACGATGGAGGCGATCGCCCAGCTCTCTACCCAAATTGCCAACCAATCGGAAGATGCCCAACATCTGGCCGATGCCATGAATCATCTTTCGGATAATTTGTTAGAGAAGGTTCAAGTCTTTACATTGCCAGAGGTCCCTGATGATGTACTGGATATGTCTGCCTCTGCCCAATCAACAACATCGACACTTTCTGAGTCTGCCGTCTCCGAATCCGCTGTTGTGGCTTAACTGGTGTTAATCCTCCGATTTTCCCATCCATTAATTCCCGCTCCACTTCCCATTATTGGTTCACTGAAATTAGGTAAGCATGATGACTACTGGCCCATCACCTTCTCCCCGATCCCAAGATGCTGGAGTCGAGCAAGGTAATTCTTCGGTTATTTACATTGAGGATTTCAACCAGGGAATCTGGTTTCAGAACATCCGACGGCAACTTCAAAACCGTCTATTGGGGGTGATTTCGATCGCTGTACTTCTAAGTTTGGCCCTAACTGGAACCTCTGCTTGGTATATCTGGCGTATTTATCAGGGCTTGCAAACTACGATTACCAGAGATTTAGAACTGAAAGAAGTCAGTGATTCGATTGTACATTTGGATGAAGTACTCACGATGTCTGCCCGGATGGGGGCAAGTACTGGGGACACTCGCTGGGAAGACCGCTACAACCGATATGTTCCCCAACTGGATCAAGCCATCAACACCGTTCTTGATACTGTGCCAGTGGCAGAACAAACTGATCCACAACAAACAGATGAAGCCAATCAAAAGCTGGTAGCTTATGAAGTACAAGCTTTTGAAATGGTGAAAGCAGGCAAGGCTAAACAAGCATTGCAACTCTTACTGAGTCCGAAGTATGAGGAGCAAAAAAAAATCTACAATGATGGCATTCAAGGCACATTAGCAACGGTGCGAGCCAAGGTCGATACGCAGCTAGCTATCTATCGACGACAGCTTACCTGGTCTTTGATGTTGGCGATCGCGACCTTAGTAGCGGTAGCCTTAACCTGGTTAATTGTCTTTTTAGCAGTGCGGGGGTATATTCAAGACCGGAAAAAATCGCAAGCGGCCCTGGAAACCTCTCAAACCAACTTGCTGCAAATTAACCAACAATACGAACAGCAACTGGAAGAGCGAGCTGCCCAAGAACAGCAAATTTTGGCTGAAGGCGAACTCTTGCAAGAAGACGTGGGCCATATTTTAGATGTGGTATCAGCGATTGAGTATGGCGATTTGACCATTGAAGCCCAGGTCAACGATCGCGCCACGGGTTTGGTATCCGATACTCTGAATCGTTTGATTGAGTCCTTGCACCGCATTATGTCCGTGGTCTCCACCACGGCGGATCAGGTAACGGACAATGCCGAACAGTTAGAGATACTAGCGATAGAGACAGTGGAAAACGCCCAAAGTCAGACCCAGTCCGTTACGGATGTGCGATCGCTAATGGAAAACGTCAATACCTTAACAGAAAATTCCCGTGAACAGACCACTTCAACGGAAGCTGCCTTGGAACTCGCCCAAGAAGCAGTTGAAGTGGGTCAACAGGAAATGAACGCCATGGTCCAAGGTATTTCCACCTTGGAAGCCGGGACTGATCAGATTGTGAAACGAACTCACCTTTTAAATGAATTTGTGGATCTCGCCTCCCAATTCTCCAAAGACCAAAAGCGGGTGGCGGCTTTGACGCGGGTGTTGGCGTTAAACGCCTCTATGCTGTCTACCCGAGCCCTCAAAGAAAAAGATCCAACCCAATTTGTCAGTATTGCTAAAGAATTTGAGGCAGTATCCCGTCAAGTAAACGATTTGGCGTCAGAAACCAACCAGACCCTCGCCCAACTGCAACAACGAACCGATCAGATCCAAACCGTAACCTCGGGTTTAACCCAGGATGTGGGTGAGATTAACCAGCTGGTCAATACATTTACAACGGAGGTCGATAAATCCCGACAAGCCTTTGCCAATATGCAAACCGTGACTGACCAAGTTGCGCGAGCGGGTCAGCAGGTGAGACGGACCAATGATGACATTTTCGAAGCGGTGCAAAGTACCTTAATTGCCACCCAAGCGATTTCTCGGGAAGCGGAGGATACGGAATCTCAAGCCCAAACAACTCGAGAACAAGCAGCAGCAATGGGAGAGTTAGCTCGCACCCTCACCAATATGGTGGAATTCTTCCAGTTGAATACTATCGCCGAATCCGGCATAACTGCATCTGCAGCAGACCATCAGTTGAAAGCAGCGAACTTACCTTTGGCCATTTCTACGGAATCTTAAGCTAGGGTCCTGCCTAGCCTTGCTTTTGCCTCAATCTATCACCCATTAAGCGTCCTAGAGACATGATCACTGAACCCGATTCCTCCAATTCCTCGCCGACAGCGCCCCTGGCCCATGATCCTGAAGCTGAGCTGCAGAGAGAACTGCAAGCGATGTTCGAGATTGATAGCCAAGAGCATTTACAGACCTATTTTCAGTTGACCCAGCAACTCAATCCCACCACCTGGGTTGCCCATATCCAGACTATTTATCGGGCCATCCATACGATTAAGGGCAGCGCTGTGACCGTCGGGGCAGATGCTGTTCTCCATGCAGCCATGGTGCTGGAAGATTTACTCTCTGATTTGCGCTATTTGGAAGAGGCTCCGTCCTTGGAAGATGGGCAACTACAGCGGATGCTGTTGGAAGCCGGTGAACTCTTGGGCAGTTGTTTGCAATTGTCGAACGCCCAGGCTAGCGCATCTGTAGAACCTACTGTTAATCGGATTAAAATCCTCCACGAACAGATCCAGCTGCAATACCTTCCCAATTGGAATGAACTTACCCAGGTCCATCAAGAATTTGCGGAGCAGGGCTTCGACTTGGTGGTCTTAGAGCTAGAAATGGCCGTCAATCAGTTATCGGATCAAGGTGTCCCTCCCCAGAACCAAACAACGGCTAGTCAAATACTGGCTCAGCTCCAGCATATTGGCCAAGATCTGCAATTGGCAGAAGATTGGTCCACCCTATTGCAGAGTGCTACTCAATTACAGCAGAGACCTGTTGCAGAGTTGTGGCGTCAGCAATGGCCAGTGTACTTTGGCTTAATGAAGCAGTGTGCAAAGCAAAGTGGTCAGTTAACGCCTGAACAACAAGAGACTTTAGCCGTCCTCACTGCAGACCTCCCAGATATCCCCAGCTTGCCGGAGAACTTGCCCACCACAAGACTAGTGGATGTAGAACCAGTTTTAGAAACTGCCTCCACGACTGAGTTGGATTTAGAGGCTGACTTTGGTTTTGAGTTGGACTCAGCGTTAGACCTAGATCTAGACGCAATGGCCCCTGAGTTGTGGGCAGAACCCACCGGTGATGCTGAGACCCCCGACGACGAGAGTTGGACCGCCGAAGCGAGTGCTGATCTGGGCGAAATGGCTGATCTTGCAGATGGGTTTCTGGCAGCAGCCGATGATATGGACTTTGCAAGTCTATTAGACCTGGATATGGAAGAATCTGCGTCTCTAGCGACGCCCATCGACTTGGAGCAGGGTGATGATTCCACCCCACTGCCGGGTTTATTTCCTACTCAGGAAACGGTGGCTAGCTCGTTTGCAAATCCGACAGCGCCCATTACCTCGACCGAGGTCAAACGAGAGATTAAGATTGCTGTTCCCTTGGAACGGCTAAATCAATCTTCTCAACAAGTGGTCGAAACCTTGCTGACGGCTCGTTCTGCCTTCAATGAGTCTTCGATTCTACAATCTCAATTGGCCCAACTGACGACCCTAACGGCAGAAAGTTCGCAGTATATTTCTAGGTTGAGACAGCTCCAAAATGACTATGCTTTATTGCGCGATATTAGTGATGTACAAGACCCTGAGAGTGGTCTGACTCTAGAACGCTATCGTCAGGGGTATACCACGATCAACCGCCTCTTGGAAAATATTTTGCGGATGTCCGAGTTAGGGGCTGAGTTAGAAGGAACTACTCAGCAGACGGTTGGCAGCTTAGGGCAACTCAACCGCAATATCTCCCAACTCAAAGACGGTATTGAAACCAGCCGATTGGTACCCTTTAGCAATTTGACCCTACGAGCGCGAGCCATCCTCCGAGATTTGACGAATCGATATGGCAAGCCTGCCGTCCTGAACATAAAAGGTGAGCAGGTTGAACTAGATGCGGGTGTCATGCAACAACTAGAGCCTGCCCTCTTACATTTGCTGCGGAATGCCTACGACCACGGCATCGAGTCAATGGATGAGCGGTTGAGTCAGGGCAAACCAGTGGAAGCCACGATTCAGATCACTTTAGAGCGACGAGGTAATCTATATCGGTTATTGCTACAAGATGATGGTCGAGGCATTGATGGTCAAAAAGTGAGCCGAATTGCCCAAGAACAAGGCTTTGCCTTGACCCAAACACAAACCTCCGCTGATTTGATTGCGGTTCTTTGTCAGCCGGGATTTAGTTCTCGGAGCACCGTCAGTGAAGTCTCTGGACGAGGCGTGGGTATGGACGTTGTTGCGAATCAAATCACTAGTATTGGGGGCCGCCTTCAGGTAGAAACTCAATTGGGTCAAGGCACGACTTTTGTGATTGAACTGCCAGCACCTCAGCTTCTGGTCCCCTGTATATTGCTGCAAGTGGGCGATCGCACCGTTGCCCTACCCACAGATGATGTCCGAGAGACCCTGCTGACAGCATCTTTGCAGATTCAACCCCCTCAAGGGGAAGATGAATTGAAATGGCAGATTTCCACCGAACAGGGGATGGCGACGGGCTATGGATTAGCCACCTTTTGGCAGCAATCTACCGAACTCGCCGACACCACAATTTGTATTCGTGTTCGTCCTACTGGCGAGGAAAATACTGAGGACATCTGGCTAATTGCGGATGATTTGTTAGGACAAGAAGAATTGCTCATTCAGCCTTTGCCCCATCCTTTGGTGAGTCCGTCAGCGTTATTGGGAGTCAGTTTGCAAGCAGATGGTAGCTTGCACAGTGTAGTAGACCCAGTCGCCCTAGCCAACACCTTGGCAACCCAGCACCCTACCACCTTAACTGAGCCAGACAACCAGGCAAAAACTCTTCTCTCTGAGGTGGGGCAAACGATCTTAGTGGTGGATGACGCTGCCCTAATGCGGCGACGGTTAGAAAGCAGCCTGAACACCTATGGGTATGTCACCTTTACCTGTAGCGATGGTCTAGAAGCATGGCAATGGTTACAGGCCAATGGCACACCAGACTTAATGATTACAGATGTGGAAATGCCCAATATGGATGGATTCACGTTGATTGATCGTTGCCGTCATGCAGACATGCAGATGCCAATTCTGGTGGTATCTTCCCGCTTGTCGGAAGAGTGGGGCAAAGAGGCGGAGCGATTAGGAGCCAGCGACTACCTCAATAAAGGGTTTTCCACTCCCGAACTGATCAATCGGGTCAAAACTCACCTCAACTAACGATATGACGCTGTTGCCAGATGCCCCCGTAGTTCACTCTCAGGTGCCAGACAATCAGAAGCTTCCAGATAAATTTACTTTTGGGACCCGTTGCCAGGCTTTTGGCATTATCTTGGACGATTTTGCATATACTTCGGCTCAATCCAGGCTGAACTCGTCAAGACAGGCAAGCTGCTAAATCAGCAGTCGGTGTTGTAATCGGCTGCAGTTGATACGTGTCCGACAGAAGCTTGAAAACATTGGGTGAGATAAACGCCGGGAGGGTGGGTCCCAGACGAATATTCTTGATGCCTAGATGCAGCAGCGTCAATAAAACGGCTACTGCCTTCTGCTCATACCAGGACAAAATCATAGAGAGTGGCAATTCATTGACATCCATCTCCAACGCATTGGCTAAGGCGATCGCAATTTGAATAGCCGAGTAAGCATCATTGCACTGTCCCACATCCATCAGTCGGGGCAACCCTTCAATCTGACCCAAATCTTGGTCAAAGAAGCGGAACTTTCCACAGGCCAGCGTGAGCACAATGCAATCATCCGGCACCTGTTCAACAAACTCTGTGTAGTAAGTACGACCCGGCTTGGCTCCATCACAACCTCCGACCAGGAAGAAGTGCCGAATTTTACCTTGCTTGACAGCATCAACCACAGTATCTGCAACACTCAGTACTGCCTTATGGGCAAAGCCCACCGTGACCGATTTGGCCGGTGACTCTTCGATAAAACCTGTCAATGACAGTGCTTTCTCCATCACAGGAGTGTAGTCAGGAATACCATCCTCCCCAGCGGGTAAGTGAGTGAGATGCGGATATCCCACAGGACCAATACTAAACAGCTTGTCATTGTAGTCGTCATGGGTGGGCATCAGACAGTTTGTCGTCACCACGATCGCACCAGGGAATTTCGCAAAGTCTCGTGTCTGGTTTTGCCAAGCGGTACCGTAGTGTCCATGCAGGTGCGGGTAAGTTTGCTTTAACTGGGGATAGCCGTGGGCAGGCAGCAGTTCACCGTGGGTATAGACCGTAATTTCCTTGTCAGCCGTTTGCTGCAAGATGGCATGGAGTTGGCGAATATCATGCCCCGACACTAAAATCGCCTTTCCTACCTTAGGATTGAGCGGCACTCTTGTTGGCACGGGGTGACCAAAGGTGTCGGTATGGCCTGCATCCAACAATTCCATCGCCCGGAAATTTGTTGCACCCACCTGCAATGCCAGTTTGACCCACTCTTCTAGAGTCAGGTTAGGGTCACCAAGCACTGCCAGGGCTTGATGGATAAAGCGGTAGACTGCTTCGTCCTCTTGCCCAACTTCATAGGCATGAAAGGCATAAGAAGCGGCTCCCTTAATGCCATATAAAACGGTCAGCTTCAGGGAAAAGATATCCACCGCATCTTTACCGACTTGGCTAATAAACTTCAGGGCCACCTCTTGCCCTTGTTCGACCAGGCTGTCGTTAAAATTTGGTTGAAAGGTGGCAATCTCTGGCCAGATCAAGTCCCTCGATCGCGTCTGAAGTTGCTCTTTAAGAACTTCACGCAGAGCGATCGCTTGTTGAATATAGCTGGTAAAGCGTGGAGCATTAAAATTCACATTGGTCATGGTGGCGAATAGCGCTTCGCAGGTGAAGACATCAGCCGTGTATGTATCAATGTCTTTCTCTTTCGCTTGCAGCGCCACAGGAGCAAGCCCTCGTAGACAGTGAATAAGTAAGTCCTGTACGGCGTTCACTTGAGGACTCTTACCGCAGGCTCCAAATTGATGACAACCATCACCACTGGCCGTTTGTTCACATTGTTCGCAAAACATGGCTTAAGATCTCCTAAAACCTTGTTTCCACTCTACAAATCACCACCTCTAGCAAGCTTTGACTTAGGTCAAAAATGCAACCAACTAACCGAAAGTTTAGTTTTTCTTCCGATTTTGATCATTGCCACACTGGAAGCTAGAGCATAGTTCTTACTGGGGGCACATGACTCAGACACTGCTCAACGCGCCCTCTGAACTCACTGTATTCTTGGAGCAGAGCAGGCTCTTCAGTGGATTACCTGAATCTCAGTTAGTAGAACTGGCAACTATTGCCATCCCTTCAGATCTACGACAAAAATGAAAGCCTCTTTCAGCAAGGAAGCGTTGTGCGAAGTCCCCGCTTGCCTAGCACACTATTTACTCCAGCTCCATCCAACCTGGTCTGGCCCCTTGTCTTTGGGGCGATAGGTTAGTAAGATTTTGCCAATCTTCTTGTTCAGTGCCAGCTTATGAAGCTTGTTAATGTAGCCTTAAATCACATCACCGCTATGCGATTGCCTTATCAGTCCCCAATCTTTGCAGTCGCTGATGGCCGACATTCTATGATACGCGCTTCGCTCACGGTCATTGCAACAGCATTGCTCAGTGGTGCAATCCCCCCTCAACTGGCTTCAGCTGAAACCGTCCTTGAAAAAGTTGAGCGTACAGGTACATTAACTGCAGGCACCAATCAAGAAGCGTTCCCCTTTGCCTTTGCCAACGAGCAGGGACAACTGCAGGGGTATTCGGTGGACATGCTCAAGCTCATTCAAACACAGCTTTCTAAAGCATTGGGTAAACCGATTGAGCTGAAGCTCTTGGCCCTCACACCCGAAGCCCGCATTCCAAAATTGATCTCAGGTGAAGTGGATATCGTTTGCGATGCGAGTAGCTATACTTGGGAACGCGAGAAGCAAATTGACTTCTCAGTCAGCTATGGTCTCACAGGAACTCGGCTACTGATGAAGAAAGGAAAAGAATTGTGGGAACCAGAAGACTTAGTCGGTAAACGTATTGCTGCGGTTGTTGCTACAACCAATGAACTAGCAATGCGTCGTGCTCAGCCTAATGCGCAGATTGTGACCGTCAAAGACCATTCTCAAGGCTATGAACTCTTAAAGCAGGACACAGTGGATGCTTTTGCTGTTGATGGTATCTTGCTGGAGGGCTGGCTACAGACCACCGATAATTTCGAGAATTATGAGGTGATTGGTTATTTTTCTAAAGAAGGCATCGCCTGCATGATGCCAGAAAATAATTCCAAATTTGCTGATCAAGTAAACTACACGCTGGTACGCTTTATGGAGGGTTATCTGAAGGGTAAAGAACCTTATGTCACCACCTTTGATCGCTGGTTTGGACCACAGGCACAGGTGCCTTTATCGAAAGACTTGCGGGAATTAGTTTTGGAAACTATGCAGTTGGTGATCGATTTCAAGGAAGAAATTCCTGAAGTCGATCTTGAGCAGCATTAGAGATCTCGTCACAAAAGCGTTACCCTGATTTGAACCAGCTCGCATCTTGCACCCATTGCAGAATCTACTGGAGATGGACTGAGCTTTACACAAACTTATGACTGATAGGCCCAGATCAATCCATGTTGTCAAGAGTAAGTTAGCCCTGTTAGGGAATTGATTTCTATCTGTATTTATTGTTACAGTTTCCTTTGCTTTTTGAGAAAGTTTGATGATGATCTTGTTACTTAATCTTTCACATCAAGAAAGTTTTCTGAACTCAATTGAGATGATTGGGCTTAGATTTTTTCCAGTATTTGATCTAACATTGTGAGTTAGCATCCCTCAAAAACACCCTGTTCATGCTCTGCTTTAATCCCTGCTAGACTGATCTCTCATATAGATTCCTAATCTCGATACAGAGGATTTTAGAAGTCAAAAGTTTCCTGAGATGGTAATCTGGGTGAGTTTTATCAAGTATCCCGTATTTTTTAATCGCGTTAATATTGACTGGATCGATGATTTGAACTTAGGTCGAGCAAGTTTAGTTTTAAGTTTATTTTCTCTCAGAAATTTGTTTTTCTAGACTTATTTAGAAACGCCGTTAGTTCATTTTAGGAAAAGCTAGTGTTCCAGGATTTATTGCCCCCCCTTAATAGTCATAATCTTCCCTATCCAGACACCATTCATCCTATTGTGGTGCATTTTGTGATTGCGATGGTTTTGTTCGCTGTTTTCTGTGACGTTCTTGGATATGTCACGAAGAATGCTCGCTTGTATGAGGTAGGTTGGTGGAATATGGTGTTCGCGACGATCTCTATTTTTATTGCGGTGATCTTCGGTCAAATTGAAGCGGGGTTAGCAACACCTTACCCGGCTGTCTCCAAAGATCTCAACCTGCATACGTTAATTGGTTGGGCACTTGCCGGGATTCTCGCTGCTATTACAGGCTGGCGTTATATTCTGCGATTGCGCAGTCCAGAAGCTTTGCCAATCCCCTATCTGGGCATGGATGCTATTTTGACCTCCATTGTGCTTTTTCAGGTCTACCTTGGTGATAAGTTGGTGTGGGTCTACGGTCTACATACCGAGGCGGTCGTAGAAGCCGCACGGCAGGGTCTGTTGTAATGGTCTGGGAACTGTCTCCGCTCCTCATTTTGGACTTGGGAGCGAATGGATTACCCTATAGTGTGCCGATTCATCCCAACTTGGTGCATCTGACCTTGGGACTGTTTATTGTTGCGATCGCCTTCGATATCGTAGCGGCCCTTTACCCTTTAGAAAAACCAATCTTCAAGTTCCTAGCGATTCCCACCACCCGCTCTAATTTGTACGATGTGGGCTGGTTCAACATGGTGGCAGCGGCAATCATCACCTTTTTTACAGTGGCTGCTGGCTTCTACGAGATTCTATTAGCAGCACCCCCAATGGATATGGTGAGTCCCTGGGGTTTAGGGGCAATGGAGACAATGCTGTGGCACGGCGTCGGTGGAGTTTTTTTATTAGGACTCATTGTAGTAATGACAGTTTGGCGAGGATTTCAGCGCTATGTGTGGCGCCAGGATCGAGCACGTCAGGTGCAGTGGAGCTATTTGCTCGCGGGCCTGGGCATCTTTGCGTTGATGTTTCTCCACGGTACTTTAGGAGCACATCTAGGCGCTGATTTTGGCATTCACGTCAGCGCCGATCGCCTGATTCGAGCTGGGGTCAATCCCAATACCCAGCTCAATATACTCTTCATGAACTAGAGGATCACGCACATATGAATCGACGCACGATTTTAGGTCTGACGGGCCTCGCGATCTTCGACTTACTAGTCAGCCGTTGGGTCGGTCAACAAACTTATAGTTGGATGCCGCCCCAAGCCTCGGCGGAATCCGTGCTGGTGGACAATCTCTTCAGTTTCATGACCACCCTCGGCAGCTTTATCTTTTTAGGTGTGATGGGGACACTCCTTTATGCCGTCCTCTTTCAACAAGCAGCAAAATATGATGCTAGTGACGGTCCCCCTATCGAAGGCAACCTGAAGCTAGAAGTCGTGTGGACTGTCATTCCCATTCTGTTAGTGATTTGGATCGGGACAGTCAGCTACCAAACCTACGATCGCATGAGTATTCTCGGCCCCATGAAATCAATGGCGATGGGAATGCCGATGGCCGCAGCGACCACCGTGGACGCATCCGCAGCGATGTCCCCACCCATCAATGTCTACGCCCGCCAGTGGGCTTGGGAATTTCACTATCCTGAGCAGAATATTCGCAGTACCGAGCTGCATCTACCCGTGGATGAACGAGCACGACTGCTGCTGTCGTCAGAGGATGTTCTACACGGCTTCTTTGTCCCCGCCTTTCGGGTTAAGCAAGACATAGTTCCGGGTCGAGAAATCGGGTTTGAATTCACGCCTATCCGCACAGGGCGATACCGCCTGCGAGATTCGGAGTACAGCGGCACCTATTTTGCCGCCAATCAAACCAATGTCGTGGTGGAGTCCGCAGAAGCGTATCAACAGTGGTTAGCCACTGCGACTGCCACGTCCCCTGCCCCTGCCCAGAATATCGCCTACGAAGAGTTCAACCAAGCAGCTCAAAGCGCCCTTGACTTGGGCTGGGAAACTGTTAAGCCAGCTCCCGCCCCCGTTGTAAACTACGCCAGCTCAGAGAACGATCCCCATGAGTAATGCATCTTTGGAGTTCACGCCTCCCAGCCTCCAGCCCCAACCGGGTGCTCCAGATAACTGGCGCAGATTTTTTAGCTTCAGTACCGATCACAAGGTGATTGGGATTCAGTACATCGTTCTCGCCTTTATCTTCTTTTTGTTTGGTGGCCTGCTAGCGATGGTCATGCGGGGCGAGCTGATTACGCCCGACTCTGACCTTGTTGATCGTACCGTCTATAACGGCCTGTTTACCATGCACGGCACCATCATGCTGTTTATGTGGACATTTCCCATGCTCAACGGGTTAGCCAACTACCTCGTGCCGTTGATGATTGGAGCAAGAGACATGGCCTTCCCTCGCCTGAATGCAGTTGCATTTTGGCTGGTGCCCGTTTTTGGCGTCATTTTGATTGTCAGCTTTTTTGTGCCGGGTGGACCCTCCCAGTCTGGCTGGTGGGCCTATCCGCCCGTGAGTTTGCAGAACCCGACAGGCAATCTGATTAATGGGCAGTCGCTATGGCTGTTGGCGGTAGCTCTGTCGGGGGTGTCCTCGATTATGGGAGCCGTCAATATTGTCACTACTATTTTTAGAATGCGAGCACCAGGAATGGGCTGGTTCAAAATGCCTGCTTTTTGCTGGACGGTTTTATCGGCCCAGATCATTCAGCTCTTTGGTTTGCCCGCCCTCACAGCAGGGGCTGTGATGCTGCTGTTAGATTTGACAGTAGGAACAAGCTTCTTCGAACCCTCTCGGGGTGGCGATCCGGTCCTGTATCAACATTTCTTTTGGTTCTATTCCCATCCGGCGGTGTATGTGATTATTCTGCCTATTTTTGGGGTGTTCTCGGAGGTGTTTCCGGTCTATTCGCGCAAGCCTCTGTTTGGCTATAAAGTCGTGGCGGTCTCGTCCCTGATCATTACGGGGCTAAGCGGTATTGTCTGGGTTCATCACATGTTTGCCAGTGGCACCCCCGGTTGGATGCGGATGTTATTTATGTTTAGCACCATGGCAATTTCGGTGCCCACGGGCATTAAAGTCTTCGCTTGGGTGGCGACGATCTGGGGTGGCAAGCTGCGGCTGACGACGGGCATGCTGTTTGGCTTAGGGGGACTATCAATGTTTCTCTTTGCAGGCATTACCGGAATTATGTTAGCCTCGGCTCCATTTGATATCCACGTCAATAATACTTACTTTGTGGTAGGGCATTTTCACTATGTGATCAATGGGGCTGTGGTGATGGGTTTCTACGCCGCCATTTACCACTGGTTCCCGAAAATGACGGGGCGAATGTATTACGAAGGATTGGGCAAACTCCACTTTGCACTCACCTTTATGGGCCTCAACCTCAACTTTTTACCCATGCACCCCCTGGGTTTACAGGGTATGCCTCGGCGAGTGGCATCTTATGATCCAGAGTTTGCCTTCTGGAACGTCCTAGCCAGCCTAGGTGCATTTTTGCTGGGGGTTTCAACCCTGCCCTTTATTTTGAATATGATCAGTTCTTGGGTCCGAGGTGAAAAAGCTACGGATAATCCCTGGTGGGCCATCGGGCTGGAGTGGCTGGTCTCCTCACCGCCGCCCCATGAAAACTTTGAACAAATTCCCATGATCCTGTCAGCTCCCTACGGCTACGGCAGCGATGAACCTTTAACTGCAAACGATCCGACGAAGGAGTTAGCCAGTGAGCTCAGTGAATCTTGATCCGACCCTTGAGGCTCAAACGGTCCTAAGCACAGCCCATGCAGCAGAAGACCATCGCATGTTTGGCTTCATTGTCTTTCTGCTGTCAGAGAGCATCATCTTCATTAGCTTTTTTGTAGGCTATACCGTTTATAAAACCAGCGTCACCGACTGGCTGCCTGCTGGTGTAGAGGGCTTAGAGATCCATGACCCGTTGATCAATACGATTGTGCTTGTCTCTAGCAGCTTTGTAATCTACTTTGCAGAGCGCTTTTTGCACCGAGATAATTTATGGGGCTTTCGAGCCTTGTGGCTGTTGACGATGGCGATGGGCAGCTTCTTCCTCTATGGTCAGGCGGTGGAGTGGATGAGCTTATCCTTTGGTTTTAAGTCGGGGGTGTTTGGCGGCATATTTTATCTACTGACGGGCTTTCATGGACTGCATGTCTTGACGGGGGTGTTGCTCCAAGGCATTATGCTGAGCCGTTCATTCATCCCTAATAACTACAACGGGGGAGAGTTTGGCGTCGCTGCCACGTCGTTATTTTGGCACTTTGTCGATGTGATCTGGATTGCGCTGTTCCTCCTGATTTATGTGTGGCAATAGCCCCAACCCTGCAACCGTAGAGGCTTTGATTTTTCGCAAGAAGAGACCCGCAATCTGCACAGGAGACATCCATGATTATTGATGACCAGCAATACGACATCATCATTGTGGGCACTGGGGCTGGAGGCGGCACGCTCGCACAAAAGCTGGCTCCCACAGGTAAACGGATTTTGATTTTAGAGCGCGGGTCAGCGATGGCCTTAGAAGATCAAAATCTCGCTGGGGTTGATGTCTTAAGGAACAAGCGTTACCATGCTCCTGAACAATGGTATGACCAGTCGGGAGAGCCCTTCTCACCCCAAACCAACTATGCGATTGGGGGCAATACCAAAATCTATGGGGCATCTCTGATGCGGATGCGAGAACGCGATTTCGAATCCGTTCCTTATCAGGAGGGTATCGCCCCTGAATGGCCCATCAAATATGCTGATTTAGAGCCTTACTATACGGCGGCTGAGCAACTATATCAGGTGCATGGAGACGCTAAACAAGATCCCACTGAGCCTGCCCATAGCCGTGATTATTCCTATCCAGCGGTGGATCATGCGCCTGTGATGCAACCGATTGTCGATGCGATCGCAACCCAAGGACTCCACCCCACCCCTCTTCCTCTAAGTCTGACCCGCCAGGACGATGACCCCACGGGTGACTCCGAAACTTTTGGGATCAATCTAGCTCTGCAACATGACAACGTCACCCTCAAAACGACGGCGCGGGTGGTCAGCTTGCACACCAACCCTGCAGGCACCGAAATCAAAGGAGTGCAGACAGATGTTGGCGGACAAGCCATCCTGTATACAAGCCATATTGTGGTACTAGCCTGTGGTGCAGTCAACTCAGCCGCGTTGCTGCTGGCATCTATCAACGATAAGCACCCCAATGGCTTAGCCAACGGATCAGACCAGGTGGGCCGCAATTTGATGAAGCATCAGATGACGGTCATCGTTGAGCGCGGTGCCGTCAACAACTCAGGAACCTTTCCGCGCAGCGTCAGCATCAATGATTTTTACTGGGGTGATCCCAACTATAACTACCCTATGGGGCATATCGAAAACAGTGGTGGACTGTTGCAAGACGTGATTTTTGCCGAGTCCCCACCACTGCTGTCCGTGATAGCCAAGGTGATGCCCGGTGCTGGCCTCAAACAGCTAGCCATGCACTCTATTGGCTGGTGGGCACAAACGGGAGTTTTGCCGGATCCCAACAATCGGGTGTATTGGCAGCATAAGAAGTTGCGTTTCGAGTTTACGCCTAATAATACTGAAGCTCACGATCGCTTAGTCTACAAATGGCTCGACGTCCTGAAAACCCTGGAGAAAACCTCGAAAGGGTTGCAGCGCAGTGGTGTTTACCCGCGGGGAGAAGCACCCGTTCAAGTCGTGGGCTATCAAAGCGGTACCTGCCGTATGGGCATAGATCCGTCGACATCGGTTTTAGACGTAAACTGTCGTACCCATGATATCGATAATCTCTATGTCGTAGACAGCAGTTTCTTCCCGTCCTGTGCTAGTATCAGCCCTGCTTTAACGGTGATGGCCAATGCGTTGCGAATAGCGGAGCACTTAATAAGTCGCCTAGAACAATATTGAAAGACTTGAATTTGTAGTCCAAAGAGCGTCTATTGTCCACAACTGTAAGCTATCCTAAATCCTTAGAGTCCATCCCCCTCAGCTTGTTTTTTAGCGTTGTTATTCCCACCTACAATCGTCTGCCCATTTTGCAAAAATGCCTGGAGGCGATCTGCCATCAAAACTTGATATCTCCTCACACCTACGAAGTGATTGTGGCTGATGATGGATCCACAGATAATACGATTCCTTGGCTACAAACGCAGTCGCTTTCTCATCTCCGCTATTTTTGCCAGTCTCACCAAGGTGCAGCCACAGCCCGCAATCTCGGTCTTCAAAACTCTCACGGCGACACAATTGTCTTTATCGACAGTGATTTAGTTGTGACTGAGTACTTCTTACAAGCTCATGCCCAAAGATTAGAGCAAGCCCAATCAACCTTAGGCCATCATCGACTGTTTACCTATGGGCGAGTGATTCAAACCGATAACTTTGAAGATCCAACGGCTGCACCCTATAAACTCTCAGATTTCTCCGCCGCCTATTTTGCTACAGGCAATGTTGCTATTGCCCGACACTGGCTGAGCGCTGTAGGCGGATTCGATCCGAGTTTTCAGCAATATGGCTGGGAGGATTTGGAACTGGGAGTACGTCTCCAACAGTTAGGTCTAGTCTTGATCAAAGCCCCAAAAGCAGTCGGTTATCATTGGCATCCCCCCTTTGCTTTGGAGCAGCTTCCCACTTTAATCGAACAAGAGCAACAGCGAGGACGAATGGGGATGCAGTTTTACCTTAAGCATCCAACATCCCAGGTAAAACTGATGGTGCAAATGACACGATGGCATCGTTTACTTTGGGGTCTGCTCACGTTCAATGGTCAGTTGAACGAGCAAACGCTATTCCCGCTATTGCGGTTGTTGATTCACTATCATCGCCCCCATATCGCTCTGGGAATCGCTCGAATTTTTTTGAACTGGTACCAGGTACAAAGTGCTTATACAGCCTATGCTCAACATATAAATGCAGATAGTTAATCACCCTATAACTCTGCTAGAACTTTTGCTAATCCATCGTCTAGGTCTTGCAATGCCTCATCTAAACCTGCATAACTGCTCTGCTCTGCCCCTCTCAAGACATTCCACCCGCATCTAAAGCCCGTATAAATGAATTTAGAGAACGGTCTACGTCATAGCCCATTTCTATCCATCTTCCGTACTCATTAACCCAGCGATCAATATTGGGATAGCTATCTTCACAAGGAGGGAACATAGGATAGCCCCTCTGAAATCTACAAGGAGCGCATCCAAGCCCACTGCATCTAGTGCTTGATACCTCAGTGGGTATCAAGCACTAGGTTATTCAGGTATGACCCTAAGAAATATAAGTAAAGCCTGAGCCATTTAGATTCAAATTATTTGATCCACCGACAACCGCGATTAGCTCATCTGTACCAGATGTCTTTAAGAAAATAGCCTGCCCAAAAGGAGTGCCCTTGGGCGATGATCCCACACTGTAATCACTTGCAGTCCCATGCAGACGAATCCGATCCCCTTGGACAACCTTATATCCCTGAATATGGGCATAATCTCTGGCTCCAACTGAATTATCGGTGCCGTCATCATAAAACGATTGGGACTTGTTACCCAGGATATACAAATCACCTCCAGAACCACCATTCAGCTTATCTATCTGGAATTTAGAGGCACTCGAATTCTCTGCAATGCCAGTTAAGACATCACGACCCTCTCCTCCGTAAAGGGAATCATTCCCCAAACCACCAAACACAGTGTCGTTGCCTTTATGGCCAACTAGTTTATCGCGACCTGAGTCACCCGATAGGCGATCATTACCATCTTGGCCTCGTAACAGATCATTACCAGCATTTCCAGAGAGAGAATCGTTACCTTGGGCCCCATCTAAGGTATCGTGACCTCTTCCCCCTCGAAGTCGATCCTTTCCACTCTCCCCAAAAAGCCGATCTAGTCCTGCCCCTCCTTCTAGGAGATCATCTCCTTTTCCCCCTCTCAGCAGATCGTTACCTACATCACCTTGAAGACGGTCATTCCCGTCACCCCCTTTAAGGTGATCATTACCGCCTTGGCCATAGATAGAATCTGAACCACCATCTCCAGATAAAGTATCTGCTCCCTTTGCTCCGCGGAGAGTGTCATTCCCGCCCAAACCAGCCATCTTATCGGACCTATTCGTACCCATTAGCAGGTCATTCCCCGCTGTAGGAGTCTTCGGAGAGGGGTTCGGAGCGGGTGGGGATGGCGACGAAGGATTTGTTTGGCCATCTGTTTGGGCGATATAGCTACCAGGATTGCCACCAGCACCAAACACTTGGGTCCAATAATGAGAGTAATTCACTCGTCCCGTATCATTGGCTAAATGGTGATACCCCAATCCCATGTACGTAAAATTTGGATTGAGAATATTGGCTCGATGCCCAGAGCTGTTCATCCAGCCTTGAAAAACAGCTTCTGCTGTAGTCTGACCTGCAGAAATATTCTCTCCCCAAGTCGAAAAATCTGTGTATCCAGCAGCTTTAATGCGATCGCCTGGGTTTGAGCCTGTTTGTTGATCGGTATGATCGAAAAAATCACCTGTGGCCATCCGGGTGGAATATCCGTCAGCAGCTTGATCTAATTTCTGACTTAAACTCAAAGTTTGCAACCCGGCCCTAGATCGTTCTCCATTAACCAGTTGCAGCATTTTCTGGTCAAATTCGTCTCGACTTAAGATTGCCATATTGGTATTTTTAGTTGGTCAACATTTATAGATTATTACTTAGTATGTGAAGATGTAGTGAATAGCAGTTATTTTTAATTTTTAAAAATATATGATTTTAGTAAATTTAAATCTTAATATATTGAAAACTATTTTTATATACTAAATACAATTCTTTTTCATAGCTATACAATTAACAAAATTCATCACTAGTAAAAACATAAATTACTGACTCTTCCACATCTCAAAAATAGCTGGAGCAGCAGTACGCTCCCCATAGAATCTGCTCAAAACATTGAATACAGGAGATTCCACTACACTTGAAAAGATTGTCAACTTCATGATTGATACTCCTATTTATTGAGAATGTGGCTTCTACAGTACGTCTGTAATCCCTCATCTAACCTTATCAATAAGCATTGACTCACAATAATCAAGAGAAAGATGAGCTGCGTTGATAGTCCCCGTCTGACATTGTGATTTTGGCATAGATCAACTATGTAGTTGTCCCTAATTCGGTCTTTGATCATTGGCCACAGGAACCTAGATGTAGCTATATTAAGGGTTGTCATTTTGAATGCGCGTATTTTTTTGTTTTTGTACTAAAATGCATTGATTCAGGATAGGGGGAGCATTAAAAATCCTCATTAATTTCGAACACCTACTCTGAGGAAATCATTATCAGTATGGACTTTTTATCAACTACTGCCTTGGACAGTAACACGGGTCTTATTCCAGTTCATTCAAATGCTCTAAACTCAGGCCCAGGTATCCAACCTTTGGACGGAGGATTACACGCTGCGCAGGCCGCTATTCAGATTGAAGCAGAAGACCTAGACCTGACAGGGTACAAAATTGAAACAATTGACTTGACGTTCGCGTAATCAAATCGCATATAGATAATCAGCGTATGCTCGTCTAGCAATCAAGCTAGGACTGTGGCATGGCAGATCAACTTACCGTTACGACTGAGCGTATTGATGATGTAGTACTCC
>Ga0209185_1000112_pt1 | contig 120968 bp, 92 predicted proteins | sample SidtaG_2_FD_187425 | JGI IMG/M metagenome (GOLD analysis project Ga0209185, IMG submission 187425) | Marine algal microbial communities from Sidmouth, United Kingdom - Sidmouth_Asex2 metaG (SPAdes) (version 2) | ecosystem: Host-associated > Algae > Red algae > Unclassified | place: Sidmouth... | reverse complement strand
GCCTCTGCCTCTCGCCTCTGCCTCTCGCCTCTCGCCTCCGCCTCTGCCTCAGCCTCTGCCTCTCGCCTCTGCCTCTCGCCTCTGCCTCTCGCCTCTCGCCTCTCGCCTCTGCCTCTCGCCTCTGCCTCTGCCTCTCGCCTCTCGCCTCTGCCTCTGCCTCTGCCTCTGCCTCTGCCTTTGCCTTTGCCTTTGCCTACTGGCAGAAGTGTGTAGGTGTTACAACTGCGGCGGCCAAGTACTTGAGAGTGGCTAGAATCTGACTCTTCTAATCGGAACCAGGAACACATCATGACTATTTCTCGACTTGCCTGTGCAGCAGCTATGACCATGGCGATGGGACTGACTGTTGGTTGCGCTGCAACTCCAACTCAGGAAAGCACCGGACAAATTGTAGACAGCGCACTCATTACCACCAGCGTGAAAGCAGCGTTGGCCGGTGAGGATATTGCGACACTGTTGAACGTTGAAGTAGAGACGTTCCGGGATGTGGTTCAACTTAGCGGTTTTGTAGACAACGCTGAAGAGAAAATGATGGCCGGTGAGCTCGCTGAAGGTGTGGAAGGTGTGGCCCGAGTCGAAAACAATCTGATAGTCAAGCCTGCGAGCTGAACGAACCGTACCTTTCGTTGACGGGAAAGCAATGTGCCTCGAAACATTGTTTATGTTATGGGTGTAGTTGTCTTTGTTTTCGTCGTACTTAAATTGATGAAACTGTACTGAGAGATCATTCTGGCGCAGCGGGTTGCAACTGCAGGTTATAAGTTGTCAGACAAGACAGCTCACTTGACCGATTATGTGCAAGATCGCTGATGTTCTAAATGCCCTGCGTGAATAGGGGTGACGACAGTCCTGTCAGTGTTTTATAAAACAACTGGAGAAGATAATGAACTGGGATCAATTAAAAGGTAGTTGGAAAGAACTTAGCGGAAACGTGAAAGCCAAGTGGGGCGATCTTACTGATGATGATCTGCAAGAAGCGGATGGCGATCGCGAAGTATTGGAAGGCAAAATACAATCGCGTTATGGTAAGACTAAGGAAGAAGCCCGCAACGAAGTTGATGAGTTTCTGGCAGAGCAAGACTAGATAAGTTCGGTCCGTCTCCCATCGATTATGTGTTGGAAACGCATAGCCGGTGGGAGGGGTGTATTGATAGTAATTTTCTTGACAGGTAGGGTACTTCACCACCACCGCTTGCGTTAGTTCACAACGAACTCATAGGTCCGTATTAACTCAGCGGTATGCGCTGCGCAAACGCTACAGCCAATGTGCCGCTGTCTGCAAATTCCAGCTCGCTGCCAACCGGAATTCCGCGAGCAATCTGCAACACTGGCATCGAGTACCGGGTAGCCATTTCACCGATATAACGAGCAGTCGCCTGCCCCTCTATCGTTGGATTCGTGGCCAGTATAAGTTCGTCTATATCACCTGACGACAAGCGTGATTCTAGAAGGTCCAGCCCGAGATCTTTAGGACCGACACCATCAAGCGGTGACAAGTGTCCTAGTAACAGGAAAAACTTGCCCCGATATTCCGTGGCGCGATCTATCGCCAGTACGTCTGCCTGATTCTCAACGATACACAGTTGCGAGGAAAGTCGCGCCGGATCAGAGCACCAACGGCAAACCGCTTGCTCGGTCAAGATCCGGCACTGCTCGCAATGCTTTATCTTGTCCATCGCATCAATGAGCGTAGCTCCGAGACGTTTTGCTGCAGCACGGTCGCGGCGCAATAGATGAAGCGCGATACGCTGGGCAGACTTTGGGCCCACGCCCGGCAAACACCTGAGCGACTCGACGAGATCTGCCAGTAAACCACCTGTGGACATGGAAAAAGCCCTATTAGAACGGCAACTTCATGCCCGGGGGCAGTTCCATGCCGCTGGTCAGACTACTCATTTTGTCCTTGGATGCCACTGCCAGCTTCTGTGATGCGTCGTTCACCGCCGCAGCTACCAGATCCTCCAGCATGTCTTTGTCATCTCCAACAAGTGAGTCGTCAATGGTGACCTTCTTGAGTTCGTGCTGACCATTCATGACCACGCTGACCAGACCACCGCCACTTTCGCCAATGATCTCCATGCTCGCAATTTCTTCCTGTGCACGCTGCATGTCTTCTTGCATTTTCTGCGCTTGTTTCATTAAATTGCCAATGCCGCCTTTCATGCCGTGTGCTCCGAATTATGGGTAAATGAAACTATGAATTGTAAGGTGTATAACGCTACTAAGTAGTTCACTTACGATGAACTGACCTTCCCGCCGAGCGGCTGGATACTCGATTCATCAACAGCACCATCCACTTGATCAATAAGCTGTCGCACTACCGGGTCCTCTACGATAGACACCCGCGCGGCAGCCAGACTGTCAGCCTTGTTCTGTTTATCGATACGTGCGGGCGTGTGTAGCTCGCCGTCAATCATGTCTATTGTCAGGCGTATGTCACGCCCCATCCAGGTGCACAGGGCACTCTGCACCCGCTCGGCAAAACGCGGTGTATTAAGATGCTCTGAACCGGATTCCAGCTTCAACTGCACCTGATCTGCCTCGCATGATACCCATTGCGTGTGGCTGGCCAGCTGACGAGGCATACCGGAGATGTCCAGCTCCTCTACAATCTGATGCCAATCGTGAGCCTCGATGTTAGCGCGATCGACGGGGGTCGGACTAGCAGCGTTTGGCACAGCTGTCGACAGCGCTGCGTTCATCGGTGCAGACACTGCGGCAGATGCCTCACCGCCCTTACGCTTAGCTTTGGTCACTGAAGCTGGATCCAGCTGAGCCGCTGCCATCGCGGCTGCACGAGCTTCAGAAAGTTCAACAGTTGCAGATGAGACCACGGGTGCCGGCTCTGCCGCCTGCGTCTTTGCCGGGGCCGGGGCGGATGCAGGTACAGAGGCTGCCTCTGATGCAATTGCCGCCTCAGCGCTCGAATTCGTGGCCACTACCGGTGGCGTGCCAAGATCGGGAATAACATCGGCTTTGGGCTCCGGCACTTCGCCGCGGGCCGCTGCCAACGCGGCGGCCCGCGGTGAACCACCCGCAGAAACCTCACCTTTGATCTGTAATGACGGTGCAGCCGCAGTGGTTTGAGCCGTAGCAGTGGCAGTAGCTTCGGGGTCTGAAACTGACGGTGCCGATGCAGGCACACCCGCCGATACAGCAACAGTTCCGCCAGCGGCACCCACGGCGTTTTGCAATACAGGCGAACTACCTTGTGGCCGGAACGAATGCATACGCAGCAGCGCCATGTCGAACGCTTCTCGTACATCGGGGGCAAACGGCATATCGCGGCGTGCATGGGTACCGATCTGGTAGAAGAGTTGAATCTCGTCGCCCGATAGAGAGCCGGCCAACTGCTGAATCCTGTCAAAGCCTGGCGTGTTATCGGTGACGCTACCGGGGATACTCTGCAACAGGGCGACCCGGTGTAGCAAGCTCAGGATCTCGCCCATCAGCTCGTGGAAATCCGGCGCGTACTCGGCAAGTTGCTCGACACGCTCAAACAGTTGTGTCAGGTCAGAGGCCCCCAACGATTCGATCAGCCCCAAAAGACGGTCGACGGATGCGCGTCCCAGCATTGATTCCACGTCGGTTTCCCGCACCGCACCGTCGCCAAACGCTGCGGCCTGCTCTACCAGACTCAGCGAATCCCGGACACTGCCTTCAGAGGCTCTGGCGATAAGGTCCAGCGCCGGTCGTTCGTGCTCGATCGCTTCCTGGGTCAGGATGCCGGCGAGGTAGTCGGCCAACAAATCAGGCGCCATACGACGCAAATTAAACTGCAGACAACGAGACAGGACGGTGACCGGCACCTTTTGCGGGTCAGTGGTAGCCAGCAGAAACTTGACGTGCTCTGGCGGCTCTTCCAGCGTTTTCAGCAGCGCATTGAAACTGTGGTTGGAAAACATGTGTACCTCATCGATCAGGTACACCTTGTAGCGACCACTGGAAGGCGCAAAAGGCACGTTTTCCAGCAGTTCGCGAGTCTCTTCTACCTTGGTTCTGGAAGCCGCATCAACCTCAATGAGATCGAAGAATCTGCCCGCTTCAATATCCTTGCACGAACTGCATTCACCGCAGGGGCTGGCGCTGACGCCGTTGGTTTCGCAGTTGAGGCATTTTGCAAAAATGCGCGCAATAGTGGTCTTGCCCACGCCGCGCATGCCTGTAAACAGATACGCGTGGTGCAACCGGTTGTTATCCAGTGCATTGACCAGCGCTCGCAACACCGACTCTTGGCCGAGCATGTCACGGAAGTGTTGCGGTCGCCATTTACGAGCGAGAACCTTGTAGCTCATCTGACTCTTTTGCTAATTGCTTCGTGCGTACTGACCGGGGTGAGAGGTCTTGCACTGCCGCCATGTATAAGGTGGCGTCCCGCACCAGCCGCATCCCGGCACCCGAATCCACTGCTACCGTTGCTCCCTTCCGGGCCTGGCGGAGTTAACAGTTTCTCGTCGCGAGAGTGCCGATACGGAACACCATAGCCCGACCATTCTGGGGCCTAAAAGGCGAGCACGCAAGCCTCATTGACAAACAATTTCAAAACACCGCGTCCGTCATTCATCGATTCGTCACAATCACCCTGCAGACTCCCGCAAAGCATCCAGCCGCGTTAACATTCAGCTTTCCTCGCATGCCATCTCAATTAACACCCATGCCTGCAAACATTCTCGTTGTCGAAGACGAACCGGCCATTCGAGAAATGGTGCGTTTTGCCCTTGAACGCCATGATTACTCTGTTCATGGCGCTGCCACGGTCGCCGAGGCCCACGAACATATGGGAAACTTCTACTTCAATCTGTTGATCGTGGACTGGATGCTGCCCGGTGGCAGCGGTCTGGAGTTCGTTCGCACGCTGCGCAAAAATCCGCTCCACAGCAACCTCCCGGTCATCATGCTAACGGCCAAGACTGAAGAGCACGACATCACTCTGGGTCTGGATGCAGGCGCTGACGACTACATGACCAAGCCTTTTTCGCCGCGTGAAATGCACTCCAGAATCAAGGCCCTGCTGCGTCGTAGTCTGGATTTTCAGACCGATACAGTGCTTGAGCGCGGCCCGCTGTCTCTAGACGACGCCGCCCATCGACTTACTGCGAATGGCCACGAGGTGCCGCTTGGCCATACCGAATTCAAGCTGATCTCTTTCCTGATGAAACACCCGGAACGGGTCTACAGCCGCTCCCAGCTGCTGGACCATGTGTGGGGACCTGGCACATACATTGAAGAGCGCACAGTAGATGTGCATATACTGCGGCTGCGCAAGAGTCTGAAGCCATTTGATGCCGACAACCTGATAGATACGGTCAGGGGAGCCGGTTACCGATTCACTGTCAGTTAGTCGGCACAATCGTGAACTCAGCCTCCAACTACGTCGTGTTCCACCCCCCATCGGCACGAAGTAGGTATGATCCGCGACATGTCGTTAACGCATGCTGAGGACAGGCTATCCACAAGCCTGAGGAGCGAAATACGCTGGTTCTTCACCGGGCTTGTGGCTGCGTTCCTGTTCTGTTTGCTGGTTAACCTTCCCCTTTATAGCGTCCTTGTGTATACCGTGGGCTACGTGCTGTGGTTGCTCCAGCGCATGGCGGCTATTGTCCGCTGGCTTGGCAAGAAGGCGAAAACAGCCGATGCGCCGCTGACTCGAGGGCTGACCGACGACATGGTGCAGCTCGTGCACCGCGAGAAAAAATACAGTCGCAAACAGAAAAACCGGTATCGCAGTACGCTGGCGCAATTCAACTCTCTGGCATCCGACCTGCCCGATGCCACGGTTGTGCTGACAGAGGATCAGGAAATTCGCTGGTCCAACGCCGCAGCTCATACGTTGTTGCATATCCACCCGGAGCGCGATCGGGGTCAGCGTATCGATAATCTGGTGCGGATGCCCGAATTCCGTGATTTTCTGCTTTCTGATGACGACGACGAAGAGCTTGAAATGGCCAACCCCACCTCGCCGGACCGCATACTGGCCGTACGCAAGGTACGCACTGGCAAGCACTTGAAAGTACTGATTGCAGTTGATGTCACTCAGCGTGTGCACCTGCGTGAGATGCGCAAGGCTTTCGTGGGCGATGTCTCCCATGAACTGCGCACACCATTGACTGTTATCAGCGGTTATCTGGAGATCCTGCGTGACGCCGAACCTGTTACTGCAGAGGTGGATATGTGCATCGATCAAATCAGCGCGCAGTCGGATCGCATGCGTGGCCTCGTCGAGGACCTTCTCCAACTATCCAAACTGGAAGGCAACCCGTTGGCCGATAATGAAGGCGAATCAGTGGATATCAGCAGCATGATCGAATCCATGGTAATCGCCATCAAGGATGTGTCGCCGGGTCACGACTATGTGCTAGAACTGGATACCACACTGGCGCTGTCATGCTCGGAAAGTGAAATCTATAGCGCGTGCAACAACCTGTTGACCAACGCAGTTCGCTACACAGACCCCGGTTCACGCATCACGCTGTCATGGAGATTGAACGATGAGGGCCTCGCCGTGTTTTGTGTATCGGATAACGGCCGCGGAATCGAGGCGCGCCACTTGTCTCGTCTCAGTGAACGTTTCTACCGCGTTGATGCCAGTCGCTCACGCGACGATGGCGGTACGGGACTGGGCCTGGCCATCGTCAAGCACGCCGCTCAACGCCATGGCGGTACGCTTAACATCCGCAGCACACCGGGTACAGGCTCTGAATTTGAAATCGTTTTTCCGCAGAGTCGGGCGCATTCAATCAACCGGGCTGTTAATCAGTAGGCATATTCCTTCGACAATTTGCTCTGTGGCGGGGTTTGTCACATGGCTGTCATAGTAGCGTCCGATAATCTCTGGATGACTACACTTACGCATACATCGAGAAAATTCATGAATAAATCTGCACTTCTGGTGGGCACGGCCGTGCTGGCGACCGCTTTCGCAAGTTCTGCTGCTGCCCGAGACACCATCAGTATTGTTGGCTCTTCTACGGTTTATCCGTTTGCAACCGTGGTTGCCGAGCGATTTGGCAAAACCACAAACTTTAATACGCCGAAGATTGAATCCACAGGTTCTGGCGGTGGATTGAAGCTGTTCTGTTCCAATATCGGTGTTCAAACCCCTGACATCACCAACTCATCACGTCGCATCAAGGTCAGCGAATACGAGATGTGTCAGAAGAACGGCGTCACAGACATCGTTGAAGTATTGATAGGATTCGATGGCATCGCGGTGGCCAACTCTGTTGACGCCACGCAACTGGACATGGGCACGAAGGAGCTCTACCTGGCGCTAGCCAAAATGGTCCCTGATCCGGATGGATCTGACACGCTGGTAGAAAATCCCTATAAGAAATGGTCTGACGTCAACGCTGATCTTCCGGCGATAGACATCGAGGTGCTGGGCCCTCCTCCTACCTCCGGCACGCGTGATGCGTTTGCCGAGCTGGCTATGGAAGGCGGTTGCAAGCAGTTCGCCTTTATCGAGAGCATGGAAGATGAAGCATTCAAGACGACCTGCCATACCATGCGTGAAGACGGCATTTATATCGAAGCGGGTGAAAACGACAACCTGATCGTGCAAAAACTGGAGGCTAACCCTGACGCACTGGGCATCTTCGGTTTCAGTTTTCTCGAGCAGAACTCAGACAAAGTCCAAAGCTCCGTGATCGACGGCTTCACGGCTGATTTCGACGCTATCGCCGACGGTGACTATGTAATCTCACGACCACTGTACTTCTACGTCAAGGCACAGCACGTGGGTACCGTGCCCGGCATACAGGAATACCTGGCTGAGTTCACCAGCGAGCAAGCCTGGGGCGAAGACGGCTATCTGGCTGATAAGGGTATGATCCCTCTGTCTGACGAAGAGCGCACAGCCATGGCTACTTCTGTAAAAAATCTTGAGAAACTGAGTCTCGAGTAACGCTCTTTTGTTAGAGTGCGCCCTTAACGCGGCCCGGGCTGAGTATTCAGCACGGGCCGTTGTCCTTTCCCGACGCCGGTTATCCAAGACATGTCTACGACCGCTCTGATACTGATTACTGTCGGACTGGGCCTTGCCTCGTTTGCCTATGGCAGAAGCCAGGCGTACCGCGTCGCCAAAACCAATGGCGGCATTCGTGGCCTGCATTCGCTACCCAGCCACTACGGCATGATGGTGGCCCTGTGGTGCGCTCTACCTGCACTTGCCGTGATCATCAGCTGGAAACTGATTGAGCCATCGCTGATCAGCAGCATGCTGAACGAGACAGTGCCGCAAGCGATTATGGAAGCCGGTGAAAAAACCGTCGAGCTGTACAAGAACGAGATCAATAACCTGGTAGACAGCCAGGTGATCAGTAGCATTCAGGACCCTGCCAAACTGGCGACCGCCGAGCGGCTTGCCAACCTGAGGAACACCAGCTCCCTGGCCCTGGTTGTTATTGCCCTGGTGATAGCCATAATGGGCGCTGCACTGGCGCTGAGAAAAATTACGCCTACCACGCGCGCCCGGCAGATCGTAGAAACGATCGTGCAGGTATTTCTGATCAGCTGTGCATCGCTGGCTATCCTGACCACACTGGGCATCGTGATGTCGGTGATGTTCGAATCCATACGCTTCTTCCAGCAAGTCAGTATCGTAGAATTTGTCACGGGGACCCAATGGAGTCCTCAGACTGCCATCAGAGCCGATCAGGTAGGGTCTTCAGGCGCATTCGGCGCGGTTCCCCTGTTCCTGGGTACGTTGCTCATTTCCTTCATTGCCATGCTGGTAGCGGTACCGTTCGGCCTCATGTCAGCCATTTATCTGGCCGAGTACGCATCCCGACCAGTCCGAAATGTGTGCAAGCCTTTATTGGAAATTCTCGCGGGTATTCCCACGGTTGTTTATGGATTTTTTGCAGCACTCACGGTCGGACCGGCGTTGCGTAATATGGGTGACTGGATAGATCAGATGCTGGGCAACTTTGGCATGGAGTTCCAGCTCAGTGTGTCATCAGAAAGTGCACTGGCGGCAGGTGTGGTCATGGGTGTCATGATTATCCCGTTTGTGTCATCGCTATCCGATGATGTCATTACCGCGGTGCCTCAAGCCATGCGCGACGGATCTTACGGCCTGGGCGCTACCAGGTCGGAAACGGTGCGCAAGGTGGTTATACCTGCAGCCCTGCCCGGTATTGTCGGCGGCATACTGCTAGCGGTATCACGCGCCATTGGTGAAACCATGATCGTGGTGATGGCAGCGGGGCTCGCCGCCAACATGACAGCCAACCCACTCGAATCGGTGACCACCGTGACCGTGCAAATCGTCACACTGCTGACCGGTGATCAGGAGTTTGACAGCGCCAAGACCCTGGCCGCTTTCGCGCTAGGTCTGATGTTGTTTTTCGTCACCTTATGTCTGAACGTTATCGCGCTTCAGGTAGTGCGTAGATACCGGGAGCAATACGAATGAGCCAGCCCGAAAGCCGAAAGCCTGTGGATACGACTGCACGGGTCAAGGCCTCACTCAACAAACGCTACGCGGCGGAAAAGCGTTTCCGTCTTTACGGTATCGTTGCCATCGGTGCCAGTATTGGCTTTCTGTTTCTATTACTGGCCAGTATCGTCAGTAAGGGGCTACCGGCGTTCACTCAAACTTTTGTCAAACTCGATGTGGCACTGAGTACAGAGTCGCTTGGCCTACCGGAAACTCCCAGTGCTCAAGAATTGCGGGCGGCCAATTTCAGTGGTCTGATCAAACAAACGCTGCGTGACCGGTTTCCCGAGGTATCCAGCCGCGGTGACAAGAAAGCGCTATACAGCCTGATCAGTACCGGTGCTGAATACGAGCTCTACGATCGCGTCGCAGCCAAACCTGAACTGCTCAACTCAACGCTGACACTCTGGGTACCGGCAGACGACGAGCTTGGTTCCATCATCAAGTCAGGTGCAGACCTTACCAATCCCGACAGCATCGTCACACGCATGAACGACAAGCAGATCGGCTGGGCAAAAGAGTTGCAGGATGCCGGTGATCTGGATGTGCGGTTCAACAGCACCTTCTTCAAGAACGGTGACTCACGAGAGCCGGAGCTTGCGGGTATTCGCGCCGCACTCATGGGTTCAGCGTTCACACTGCTTATCACCTTTACATTATCGTTCCCGATAGCGGTAGCGGCTGCTATCTATCTGGAAGAATTTGCCCCGCAGAATCGCTGGACTGATATCGTCGAAGTAAATATCAATAACCTGGCGGCGGTGCCGTCCATTGTGTTCGGCTTGCTCGGCCTGGCGGTGTTCATCAACTACTTCCACATGCCGCGTTCAGCCCCGGTGGTGGGCGGTATCGTGCTCAGTCTGATGACACTACCCACTATCATCATTTCCAGTCGTGCGGCTCTCAAGGCTGTGCCACCTTCAATACGTGAAGCGGCTCGCGGCTTGGGTGCCTCACCGCTTCAAGTGGTGACACACCATGTGCTGCCATTGGCCATGCCCGGCATTCTCACCGGCACTATCATTGGACTAGCGCAGGCGCTAGGTGAAACAGCACCGCTACTGATGATCGGTATGGTGGCGTTCATCGTTGACATCCCACAATCGGTCACTGATGCGGCCACCGTGCTGCCCGTGCAAGTGTTCCTCTGGGCGGATAGTCCGGAGCGCGCGTTCCTTGAAAAAACCTCTGCGGCCATCATGGTGCTACTCGTCTTTCTGATCCTGATGAACGCGTTAGCCGTGATGTTGCGTAAACGGTTCGAGCGCCGCTGGTAAGCTACGGCACGCAAGACCACCGCACCCGCAAACGATATACTCACTCAACCCCGGACACAGGCATCTCCCGTGCAAACATCAGCTCAGGAAGCTTTTGACAATCTCAAGGAGACGGTTGGCTCGCCAACCGTCGACAACCCTAAAATGCAGACGAGTAACGTCGATGTATTCTACGGTGAGAAACAGGCTATTTACGATGTCACGCTAGACATTGGTAACAACGAAGTAGTTGCCATGATCGGGCCTTCAGGCTGTGGTAAGTCCACCTTCCTGCGCTGTCTGAATCGCATGAATGACACCATCCCCACCTGCAGGGTTACTGGCAACATGTCTCTGGACGGTGAGAATCTGTACGGCGATGACCTGGACCCCGTGTTACTGCGGGCCCGCGTGGGCATGGTATTCCAGAAGCCTAATCCGTTTGCCAAGTCCATATTCGATAACGTCGCCTATGGTCCGCGCATTCATGGGCTTGCCAGTAACCGGGCAGAGCTCGATGATATCGTCGTGGACAGTCTGAGAAAAGCTGGCCTGTATGATGAGGTAAAAGATCGTCTGGATGCGCCAGGCACCAGCCTGTCGGGTGGACAGCAGCAACGACTGTGTATTGCCAGATCCATCGCAGTCAGCCCGGAAGTCATTCTGATGGATGAGCCCTGCTCAGCACTGGATCCGATTGCTACCGCTAGAATTGAAGAGCTGATTGATGAGCTGCGTGAAAACTACGCGATAGCCATCGTGACTCACTCCATGCAACAGGCCGCACGCGTCTCCCAGAGAACCGCGTATTTCCATCTGGGTAAACTGGTTGAGGTCAATTCGACCAACGCGGTATTTACCAACCCGCAGCATGAACTGACAGAAAACTACATCACCGGCCGTTTCGGCTAGCCTTACGTCACTGCTACAGACATAGCCTGGATTTATTATGGACAAGCTGCATCTCGATCAGCACATCTCTCACCAGTTCAACAAGGAACTGGAAGACATTCGTAACAAGGTTCTTACCATGGGCGGCCTGGTGGAGCAACAGGTCACCAACGGTCTTACAGCGCTGCTGGAAGCTGATTACGATCTGGCTACGCTAGTGGCTCAGCGTGACGTCGAAGTCAATAAGCTTGAAGTCGAAATCGACGAGGAATGCACCCACGTGCTGGCGCGCCGACAACCTGCGGCCAGTGACCTGCGACTCATCGTTACGGTGATCAAGGTTATAACCGACCTTGAACGTATCGGTGATGAGGCCGAAAAACTCGGGCGCTTCTCGCGTGATCTCACTGCGATCTCAAGCGACACACCGAGTTACCGAAAAGAGCTGCGGCATCTGGGCGAGCTGGTCAAGTCCATGCTCAGAGATACGCTGGATGCTTTTGCACGCATGGATGTCGACGCCGCGCTTCGCATTGCAGAGCGCGATGAAGACGTTAATCGTGAATACGAAACACTGGAACGTCTGCTGGCCACGCATCTTGTGGAAGACCCGCGACAGGTATCCAAGCTGTTCAAAATTACCTGGTGCGCACGCGCACTGGAACGTATTGGTGATCACTCAGTGAACATCTGCGAGTATGTGGTCTATCTGGTGAAAGGTCGTGACATACGCCACACCAACTTCGATCAGATTCGCTCCGAGTTCATGGATAACCCTTAGTCGTTAGCTTGACGGGACGCAAGATTCAATCTGTGCCAGCGTAATTGGATCTACGGCGTCTAGAGTTCAAAGATTGCCGGCAATCGCTCATCGATAGTCGCGTCTATAAGGTCAAGTGTGATGTTGCTGAGATTCTCCTGTACGGCACTGGTCGATGTCATCAGCCGAACGGCATCGTTATGGCCAGACTCCCATTCGAAGGGTCTGGGTGCAGATTCAAGCTGTTGAAACTGCGCGTTGATCTGATCAATCAGCGTTGTCATTGCTGCGCCGATCAACTCAATCCGTATGCCCACGACGCGCTCATCCAGAAACTGAACCGTGATGCGATGTAGTGCAAGCTCAGCCAGATACTGAGGTGACTGCGACGTATCGGCCTCATACCGGCAGGCTTCCTTGAAGAACGCCCTGCCCGATCCTTTCAAACCGGTTTTCATCCCTTCGCACCGTGCCTCCATAACGGGTAATTTCTGCAACGCTGCGATGGCTACTTTACGTTCCTGACCCAGCGTAATATCTCCCAGGCCAGGTCTGCCAGAGTATTCACTGAGTTCCAGCACAGTGGTATTCTCCTTAGTGGTGTTGGTCAGATTATCCTTTGTCGTGGCAGATGAAACAGAACAACCGGTCAGCAGCAGCATCACCGCAGCAACCGATAACCCTGATTCAAGGCGCGGGGTTTGTCGCCTGCAACAGGTAGCCATACGGCGCAGTACCACCATCATACCCAGCATCAGTAAAGAGAGCGGTTGGAAAGCTCCCAGAAATTTCTTCTCATCCTCTTCGTAGATCAGACCCAGCTCACGGGCTTCAAATCTGGCAATAAGCGCATCGGACTGTGCAGGTACGGAAATGTAATTACCCAACCACGGGATGGATTGCGCCACATCGGTGTAGATACCAAACTTGCCCGGCAGGCCACAGCCGTCGCCAAAGCTGGTTATACCCATCTGTACAATCTGACCGTTTTCGATGATAAATAGTGGACCACCGCTATCACCGGAACAAGTGTCTATCCCCCCTTCCACATAGCCAGCACATATCTGTTTACTGGTGACAATACCGCCATAGGATTCTGGCAGATTACACGTCGCCTCAGATATCAGTGGAACCGTAGCGTCCTGTAAGCGATCCGGTAAATTCGTACCAACTTCTCTTGCAAACTCGGTAGCCCCCCAACCAACAATATAGCCAAGAGTATCGGTATACAACGATGCATCACCATCAAACAACGTTGCAACGGGTGCGTCCACATCAGTTGCCAGCTCCAACAAAGCCACATCATTGGGCGGCAGGTTGATATCGTTATCGTATTCGGGATGTATGAAAATGTTAGTGACAATGACTTCCTCTACGAAGTTGTCGTCGCGCAGGTCGGTTATTCCTGCTACTACTCGCATACTGGATGGCTGTTCAATCTGACCAGCAGTGGTATGCAGGCAGTGCGCGGCGGTCATGACCCAACGCTTGGCCACGACGGTTCCGCCACAGAAAATCCTGTCGCCCAGTGCACGATTACCAAAGCGAACCAAGGCCACGATGGAAGGCCACTCGCCTTCCTGAGCGTTGTCACCACCTAGTACACGAGCCGCAATAGAGGGTTCCTTGATAATGGAATCCTTCGCTTGTGCATCGACTGATTCTGCAGCGCTTACCGTACCGGCTGCTAGAGCTGCCATCAGCACGACTATCTGTAAAAGACTACAGCGGGGATACGCACCCGGCATGACGTTATTCCTTCTATAGGTTCAACCACGGGTAGCGGCTGCGTTAAAATTTTATGGCACAGTGCCATAGACGAATGTGATGCGCACAAGTTCGCATCTTCCGTTACTTTGAAGTAACGACCATTATTGGCCGAAGGATAATGGACGTGTGCCTGCCCGGTTCACGTTACTGATGGGAAGATGAGCACTGTGTCGCAGCTGAGCGTCGATACGACGATTGCAGTACTGGATTCCTTCCGAACGCAACTTGTCTACGATCAATCCCCCCACGATGCAACCGCAGGCGACTAAGCTTCTTCTGGCTGAGTGTAGCCGGGCATTAGCGCATAGGGGTGAACCCAGCCTGGCAGTGTTTTAATACGTTCCAGCCATGCATCGATTGCCGGGAAATCAGACCACGAGAACCCTATCTCTTCAGGCCAGAACAGATATCCACAACAGGATATATCGGCAATGGTGGGTTCGCTACCAACAATGAATTCTGACTGCTCGAGCCTACGTTCCAGAATGCCTAGCGCCGCTTTAGCTCGACCGTGCAAGAATGCGGTGACGTCAGTCTCGCCTTGGTCGGTAAAGTGCCTCAGGAATCGTAACGATGAGATGTTACCGGTCAGCTTATGGTTATCGAACAGTATCCAGCGCAACACTTCTCGATGTTCAGGAACAGAATTGGCGTCGAACTGCTCAAAGGCATCTGCCAGATAGTCAAGAATGACGCCGGTTTGGGTCAGTACCAGGTTCTTCGCAACGAGCGTAGGCACTTCACCCATCTCATTGAGCTCACGGTATTCGTCCGTGCGCGATCCACCATTGAAGAAGTCCACGTACACTGGCTCCCAATCGGCTGAGCACAAATTCAGCATCAGGGCAGCCTTGTAGGCGTTTCCAGACTGGGCAAAACAATGGAGGGTGTATTTCATGTGTTGGTGCTTGTTCTTGGCGTTATTGACGAAGCCGTGAAATGGCGGAGAGAGAGGGATTCGAACCCTCGATACAAGTTACCCTGTATACCAACTTTCCAGGCTGGCGCCTTCAGCCACTCGGCCACCTCTCCGTACTTCACCTACTTAACAACTCTTCAATCCCACGTTCGGGATTATTCGGCCCCCTGGGCCTGGGTGGAAATCACGCCTGCATCCGAGTCGCGTAGTTTACAGCTTTTACGCGCTGTGGGGCTGTCTATGAATCAGATGGTGCGCGTGGAGTGTATATCGGTGATGGAAACTGAGCCACATTGCCCTTCAATTCGATCACTTTGGCCATACCACGCTTTTCTACCTCATCTATCCGGATGATGGAATGCATGGGGATGATGGTTTGCGTGACACCTTCAAACTCCGACTTGAGCTTCTCTTCACCCGGATCAACCACCAGCGTTGTGTTGGTATCAAAGACCAGCTCTTCTATGACAACAAATCCGTACAGATCGCCTTGATAAACCTCTCGCGCGTAAATTTCATACACTTTATCCTGGCTGATAAAGCGCACTCTATAGAGCACCTTGTCGACATCAGTCATCGGCGGCGTCGCTGCTGTGCCTTGCGGCGGTGACGAGGGTGCACAGGAATAATGCGCAGCTTTGGCGCCGGACGTGGTTCTAGTTTGGCAGCCGCCGCTAGGCCTTCAATATCGCCGGGAGTCAGTTCCTGAATCTTGCCTCGTGCCAGCCAGCGCGGCATGTTGACTGGACCAAAGCGTGTTCTGATGAGCCGGCTAACTTGCAGACCCTGAGATTCCCACAGGCGTCGAACCATCCGGTTACGCCCCTCTTTAAGCGTGACACGGAACCATTGGTTAGCGTGTTCTGTATCCGTTTCGGGCACGATTCTGTGAAATTTGGCGGGTCCGTCATCCAGTTCTACACCCGTCGCGAGGCGCTGCAGAACTTCCGGGCTAACGCGACCGTTCACTCGCACTGCGTATTGGCGTTCCATTTCGGACGATGGGTGCATCAGTGCGTTGGCAAGCTCACCGTCGTTGGTCAACAGAAGCAACCCAAGTGTGTTGATATCAAGCCGGCCAACCGCTATCCAGCGACCGTGATGCAAGCGCGGCAGATTATCGAATACGGTTCTGCGCTTCTCAGGATCATCGCGCGTAGTCACTTCGCCCAACGGCTTGTGATAGACAATGACGCGGCGTAGATCCTGATCATCGGTAACGACCTTGTAGAAGCGCCCCTTGACCACCAGATCGTCATTAAGATCGGCCCGGTCGCCTAATTTGGCAACCTCCCCGTTCAGACGCACCTCACCAGCCGAGATCCATGTTTCAAGCTCTCGACGAGACCCAAGCCCCGTATTCGCCAGTATTTTTTGCAGTCTTTCCGCCATGCGGTGAGTCTACATCAGGACAGTCTTCCACCCGCCTGAATTATTGCTGATGATGTATAAAAGGTGTCATTCATGAACATCACTTCAAACAACATGACCCACCCAGCATTCAAACCACTCAACATCGCCGTTCTCACCATCTCGGACACACGTACCGAGGCCGAGGACATCTCCGGTAAAAAGCTGGTAACGGCACTGTGTGAGGCGGGTCACCACAACATCGACAAGTCGCTGGTTCGCGACGACAAGTATGCAATCAGAGCCGTGGTGTCAAAATGGATAGACAATCGGGAGGTAGATGTCGTCATCACCACCGGCGGCACGGGTATAACGGGTAGAGATGGCACTCCTGAAGCTATCAAACCGTTGATGGACAAAGAGATTGAGGGCTTCGGGGAGATGTTCCGTGTGCTGTCCTACGAAGACATCAAGACCTCGACGCTGCAGTCCAGGACACTGGCAGGGGTTGCCAACGCGACTTATCTGTTTGTGTTGCCAGGCTCGAGCAGCGCCTGCATTACCGCATGGGAAAAACTTATCTCTCATCAGCTGGACGCCCGAACCAAGCCCTGCAACCTTGTGCAGTTGATGCCACGCCTCAACGAGCAGTAATACTAAGGCGAGTTTTCATGCAGCGCACGAATTACTCCAGTCTCCGTAACTACCAACCCTTTGATTCCTTGACTCTCTCATAGGCTTTCTGGATGTGCTGGGTTTTGTCGGTCGCCAGCTTGATCATTTCATCCGGCAAGCCTTTGGACACCAGCTTGTCGGGGTGGTGTTGACTCATGAGGCGGCGATAGGCCCGTTTCACGGTAGCTTTGTCATCAGAGGTTTCCACGCCAAGCACCTTGCACGCATCCTTGACTGACAAACGGCCGGAGCCCGGTGCTGCCCGGCGGCCCGAGGAGCGTCCTCCACCTGTATGCTGACCTCTCGCGCCCCGACCCGCTTCGTGAGCCTGGTTCATACCCATGCTGTAGCGCACCAGAATTTCCAGCTGGCGGTAGGAGAATTCAGTAAAGCCGAGAATACCAGCCACTTTCAACAACGCCACTTCTTCCTCTGCAGACATCTCGCCGTCAGCCAGCGCTGCTTGAATCAGAATTTCCACAAACATGCGATACAGGCTAGTACGGCGCTGACACTCTTGCCTGAATTGCAGTACCAGCGCCTCGGCGTCAAAGCCATCCTGCTTGCCTTCGTTGAACAGCTTGATGGCCAGGCTACGAAGCTCGTCATCGAGGTTCATCCGTTCCATCAACGCCTGCGCCAGCGCAATTTCAGACTTGTCCACCCGACCATCGGCTTTGGCAATATGCCCCATGACCGAAAAAGTGGCAGTGAAGAACGCCATTTTGATGCGATCCGCATCGCCCGGAGGCAGATCCTCGTCAGCAACGTCATGCGTCAGCTGCAGCTTCATACCCTTGTCGAATGAATGACCCAGAGCTGCGCCCAATACAGCGCCAATAGGCCCTCCAATCATGAAGCCGAACGCACCGCCCAGCAGTTTTCCCCACACCATGTTTATCTACTCAGTTATTGAATCGCGGGCGCACCGGCTCTTCGCACAGGCCCAACTCACTCATCAATGTGGTGGCAAACACGCCCGGTGGCAAGTTAAAACTGAGTTCGAGTGTTGTGCCGTCAATCCACCGGTGAGTCAGAGCGGTGGCTACCGCCCGAATAGCGCGCCGTTCCTGACTCAAACCACCCTTCTCCAGACCACCACAGATATCGGCAAACGGTTCTAACAAAGCCTGTTCGTAATCGGCGCAGGCCTGAGTGGCCAGTGCTCGGCCACGTCCCCACCACGGAGCACTTGGGTGAATGTCTAAGCTCTTCAGGCGTGCCGACAATTCTTCAGCCGAGACGTCACTGGAATCGAAAAAACTGCGTGTCCCGCTGAGCACTGCAGGCTCCCCTGCCAGACATTGTTGCCAGCTGCCGTCCGCCACTCGGGCAGCACACACCGCGTTAAAAATGGCGCTTCGACCGGCGGATAACCACAGGCTTCGTTGTTGTCTGGAGGTACGTTTTTTGGGTTGCCGAAACCACTGACGTGCACGCACCAGATTCTGGCCGCCAATCCCGAAGCGCTGTGGGCCGATGTAATTGGGAAAGCCGTGGGTTGATATCCACTGGATACGCTGACTAACCGCCACTTCCAGGTTAGTAGTGGTAGCCATATTTGCACCTTCACCACTAACACCTTCGGGGCCTGTCACAGGTATAGATGCACCTGACTGTTCACCTGCACCCCCACCTGACGCTGCACCTGCACCCTCACCTGACGCCGCACCTGCACCCACACGTGACGCTGCACCCCCGCCTGACGCTGCACCGGTACTGCCGCTATCAACCTGTAGCTCTTGCGCATCATCAGCCCTTGCGTCTACCACTCGCACGCCCCGCAGCGTAATCACAAAGTCATTGCCAGCATGCGCACCTCGGCGAAGCTTTCGCGAATGGCGAGCTTCGTTGATGATCTTTGCGTGTTTGTGGTCCTGCCTGAATTCGCCCAGCGCGGTTTGCATCAGCTCACTGCCGAGCGGCGTGGTGACACTGAACCACTGGGAAGTGACCGCGTGCCGATCCTTCATGCCGGAGACGCCAACATCCTTTGAGGTGACTGAAAAGACCGTCTCGAGCAGGCGGGCGATTTCATCGGTATTGACACCCGTCTTCTGAATGTTGAGATAAAGATGCTCGCCAGCCCCGTCGAGATCGAAGCCCAGTACCTCATCAACGATAAAATCAGCAGGTTCTGATTTAAGGACAGCGCTGAAAAGAGGCGCGCCGCTGCCGGGGGGATTGTCGCTGATGGTCTTGGTACTCCGCCTTTTTGGCGGCAGACTAATCGCTCAATGCGGTCATGTCCAATGAAATAACTTGATCATGCAAGGCCTGCGCGTCTATCACGCGCAGGCCTTACGCGAGATCAGACCATTTTACGTCTGCGGAACAAGCGAGCTGCGAGGAACATCAGCATCAGTAACGGCATATGAAGCCCTCCTGAACCACCACCGATACTACAGCCAAAAATGCTGCTTGACGATGTAGAGTCAGGCGCCGTTATTGAATCGTCTAAGGAAGTTCCGGTAGTGCTCCCGGTATCGTCAGACGTTCCAGTGCCTGTATTTCCGCCGGTATCGCCAGACGTTTCAGTGCCTGTGGTGCCACCGGTGTCTGTCCCGCTGTCGCCGCCGGTTGTTCCACCCGAATCCCCTTCTCTGCTGCCAAACAATGCACGTGACTCAACAAGTGGTACTGCATCGGCAGCGTAGGCAAGATCATCAGCGTAGGCAACGACCGCTGATCCTCCTTTAGCATTCGCTGTTGCACCCTGAAAGTAATTGAAAGGCGTGAACACACCCGTCGTTATGGTGTGCTCCACCGTCTCATCGTTAACACCATACACAATGACGCCGCGTTCACGGTCTATTGCTATAGACACTCGGTAAGGCGTATCCATCATCATCGGTTCGGCAAAACGTGGGCAGTTCTCTGGATCGTCGCCAATAATCTGCGTGGTATCGCTAAAATCACTGGTGTTTGAACGAAACGCACAGTACTCAACGAATGCTTCACCGTCATCGTTGACTACCAATTGAGTGGCTGCGTAAACGGCGCCTTCCTGCCCGTTCACACCTTTATCCGCTATATCGTTGTACATTTGACCGCCCACACCGACGTCCATGCGTCCCTCTCCTGCTCGAGATTCACTAGAGATTTCCACCGTTGCAGCAACATAGTCAGAAGGATTCCCAGACACAAATCTTGGCGCATTTTCATCACCAAATTCTGAATCGTGCCGAAGCACCAGGCGGCCATCAACCACCTCTATGGTTGAACCGCGATTCTGTGTTGCGTAGAGAGGTCTGTAGGGTGCAATAACAGGTACGGTTCCGGCAAAATCATCAGTGAAATTATCCGTTGATAATGCGTGCACCAGACCCACTGCGCGCCCAGAACTGGCCTCGTGGCGATTGTTGATTTCAATGCGCTGTTCGGCAGGCTGATATGCGGTACCGTTAGTTGATACCTCGTAGCTTTCGTCATCTACAGAGACTGTCAGCATGGAGGTTTCCCGATTGACAGACATGGACAATGTGTACTCGGTATCGAGCGACTCGAATGCATTAAAATTTACACAATTGTCTCCGTCAAACAGATCCAGACTTTCGTTGTCATTTCCACCGATCTGTACATCTGTGCATGCCCGCGCAACCCGTTCTCCATCACCGCGCAATTCCAGATAAACCCGTACCCTTACATCTCCCACGTTGTCGTCAAAACCATAATCCTGAGTGGTATTCCACAGCGGTGATTGCAGACCGATTCGGGCATGAGCATCACGATCCAGCGGCAATCGTATGTCACTGGACAAACTGACACGAGCCGACACGCTGTCCGTCCTGCCTGCCGATTTCAACCTCACATCAGAACAACAGTCCACATCACCAATGAGTACACTTTCCAGTCGAATCGCGCCATCAACTGCGGACACTCCATAAATGCCTTCATTCTCGTTTGTCTCCACACCATAATGTGCCACCGACGGATTGGAAAAATCGTCTACAAAGTCTAGCGCCGGTGCTTCGGCAGGCAGCGGAGCACTTAATGCGCTGTCAGCAGGCTCCGGTTCTCCAGCAGGGTCAGGAAAGGCCAGCGGCGCATCAAGACCCGCTGTTTTCTCAGCGTTTGTCAATGCTGTTTTCGATGTTCTGACATCATCAACAAGCACAACGGAGGTGGCTGGAAAACGAGAGCCTGCGGCTGCTGCTGAAAACTCTTCACTAGCCAGAAACAAAGGACCGTTCAGATCCACGACAACAACTTGATCATCAGCACGGTACGTAACCGAAGGCGCATCACGATCCAGCTCAATGGAAACCCGCACTGGTTTGTCCAATTCAAGCTCGACAGGCATCGAATTGCAGCCTTGCTCACCATTATTCAGCAACCCGCTGCTACCGCTGTCGAACCCCTCATTGCGCTTCAGGCAATATTCAACCGTGGCACGTCCTGCGTTATTCATGACTAAATCGATATAGGCAAACACATCACCGAGCGGTCCATCGTTTCCACCATCAGCCAGATCGTTGTAAAGCACTTTTTCCAATTGAGCGCCGATCTCACCACCCGTCTCCATCTCGGATTCCGAAGATAGTGTCAGCATCGCCTCCAGATAATCGGAAGGTTGCGCCATCTGCAACCGGTTACGAAAATTGTTGTCCTCAGTTGCTCTGGCAGTCAGTTTCAGCACACCGTTTTCTACACTGGCAAAACGCTGGTTGTTCTCTACATCGTAGAGCGGTAAGTATCGATCAATGGCCAGTGCGTCATTGGCAAAGTCGATGGTGTCGTCACCCAGCTGAACTGAATGCAATGTGCCGCGCACGGTGCCAACGGAGTTCACCGTCCACAGTTGCATGCGTCGAAGATGGGTTAATGGCTCCACCAGGGGTGTGTCACCCGGCAGGGTGAAAGTACGCGACACATCGTCAATGGAATACGTGATGCTGCGGGCTTCTCGATCGGCATCAATCCTCATCGAGCGACGCACATCCAGGCTTGAGTCGAACGTTGCCAGCAAACCACAGGATTCATCACCTTCCAGTTCGGCTTCGTTGCCATCATCCAGTGTTTGATAGGTGCAGAAAAAAACCGAGGCAGCCCCATCACTGTTGACGTCGTAGGTAATCTGCGCTTCGATGGTGCCCCGCGGAGGAAAATTATTGGGGTCTGGAGCTTTGGTGGCAAAGACAAATGCCTCCAGAAAAACCGTCGCCACGTCACCGCTATTACTTAGCGACGGGGCTCGCTGTGTCACATCAATGCCAAAGCTGCCAGGCTCATCATTGGCTACCAGATAAAAACTGGCTGGCGCATCCTCGCGATCGGTGCTGGCCTCGATATCCAGACCATCATCGCCTGCCACGAACGTTGTCGGGCCACCGGCGTTATCGAAAGCCCCGCCACTCAATCGTGTAGAGTCGGTACTGAAATCATCTGCAAATCCTGATTCCTGCGCGTAGGTTGTCGATGCAGAAGCTACCGTAAACAGTGCAACACACAGTGCGAATACGTAGCGATCCTGGTTTTGACGCTTCGGCAGACAGCGAAGCCTTGATTGCTTTTTCATGAAAACTCCTTTTTTGTTGAAGTTACACCCTAAGCAAACGCTGCATTGAGCACATCACCCACTCGGGTGATAAGAGGCCTGTAAAGACAAAAATAAATGGCTTATCGAGCCTTTAGTGAGACGTGAGTCAGGTTCTTGAAACGGTAGGACAATCCATATGAGGGACAGCCGATCTACGCCACGCCTGCTCCGTAAACTACCCTCTCAAATCCAGAGGCAGTACAATCACGCTATTACCCTCATCGATTCTTTGTTCTCATGTCCCAATACGCCCGCCTCTCCACAGACGATGCCCACCAGATGCTGATAGACCGCGAGGTCAATGTGGTGGATATCCGCGATGAGGACAGCTACAAGCTAGCGCACATCACGGAGGCCGATCATCTGGACAATTCCGGTTTGCAGGCATTTGTGGATGCCACGGATCACTCCATCCCCCTGATCGTATGTTGTTACCACGGCAATATGAGCCAGAGTGCGGGTGCCTATCTGGCCGAAAAGGGCTTTGCCGAGGTGTACAGTCTGGATGGCGGTTTCGCAGAATGGCAGGCAAGATTTCCGGATGATTGTGAGCCGGACTAGAGGCGAGGCAGTGTGCAGCTTAGCAGGCGATCAACAGACATTACTGTCGGATGTTGCTCAGCAGACTCACCGCCCTGACACTTACTGTGGTTTATCCCAACAACTTCGCAGGCCTATTACGCCAACCTTTGCAACCCGGTGGTCTGATGTCCAAAAATTGCGGAATCAGCCATTGGATTTGCCATGCATCGTCCGGCAAAGCGGTCAGTTGAATAACCGTTCACGGGTGGTATAGATTTTGAAAAAAATAATGGTTGTCTGTGGTACGCGGCCCGAAGCCATCAAGATGGCGCCGCTTGTCAAGCGCCTGAAAATGCAGTCGACGTTTAACACGGTTCTATGCTCTACAGGGCAGCACCGAGAAATGCTTGATCAGGTCATGGCTCTGTTCGAGCTAAAACCGGATATCGACCTGGGCATCATGCAGCCCGGACAAGATCTGATTGACATCACCACGGGGGTCATGAATGGCTTGCGTGAGCACTTTGCATCATTCAAGCCTGATGTGGTTCTGGTTCACGGTGATACCAATACAACGTTTGCAACTACGCTTGCAGCGTATTACAACCAGATACCGGTGCACCATGTGGAAGCCGGGCTCAGAACAGGCAACCTGTTGTCTCCATGGCCTGAAGAGGGCAACAGAAAACTGACTGCCGCCCTTGCAGCACATCACTACGCACCCACCGAATCTTCCAGGGAGAATCTCCTGCGAGAAGGTGTACCCGATTCGATCATCACGGTAACGGGCAACACGGTTATCGATGCCCTGCTGGACGTATCACGCCAGCTGGATGAGAACGTCTCATTACAACAAACCATTAACGAGACACTGCCCACTCTGGATCCGGCCAGAAAGCTTATTCTCGTCACCGGGCACCGACGCGAAAATTTCGGCGACGGGTTCGAGAACATCTGTATGGCTATCGCCGAGCTGGCCGCACGCGACGATGTGCAGATCATCTACCCGGTTCACTTGAACCCCAATGTGCAAGAACCGGTAAAGCGTCATCTGGCTCATTGCGACAACGTGCATCTTATTCCGTCGCAAGGCTATCTGGCGTTTACCCATCTCATGAAGCAAAGCCACATCATCCTCACTGACAGTGGCGGCATTCAGGAAGAAGCCCCGTCACTGGGAAAACCGGTGCTGGTCATGCGCGACACCACTGAGCGCCCCGAAGCGGTGAATGCGGGTACAGTTGAGCTGGTGGGAACCAACAAAGACCGGATAGTGGCAGCTGTTGGTGCACTGCTGGATAACCATGCGGCCTGGCAGTCAATGAGTCAATCAATTAACCCGTATGGCGATGGCACTGCCAGCCAGAAAATCATAAGAGAATTACAGAATGGACGCTGAAATAAAAACAGTTGGCATGATCGGGCTCGGGTACATCGGCTTACCCACCGCCGCTATTCTTGCCTCACGTGGCTTGCAGGTTATCGGCATAGATGTTAATCAACATGCCGTTGACACCATCAACAGTGGCGCTGTTCATATCGTTGAACCAGATCTGGATATCGTGGTTCGTAGCGTGGTCACCACGGGCAATCTCAGAGCCACCACACAAGCTGAACCTGCTGACGCGTTTCTGGTTGCCGTGCCCACGCCGTTCAACGACGACCGAACACCTGACCTGAGCTACATCGAGGCAGCTGCCAGAGCACTGGCACCCGTGCTGGCGAAAGGAAATCTGGTGGTACTGGAGTCCACCAGCCCGGTGGGCACTACCGAGAAACTGGCAGCCTGGCTGGCAGCAGAACGGCCGGATCTGTCATTCCCTCAGTCTGCGGGCGTCGGTGCGGATGTGCAGATTGCCTATTGTCCGGAACGCGTACTGCCAGGCCAGGTGTTGCAGGAACTGGTCAACAACGATCGGGTGATTGGCGGTATGACCGGCCACTGTGCTGACCGGGCAGCTGAGCTTTACAAGCTCTTCGTGAAAGGTGAATGCATTATTACCAGCGCGCGTACTGCCGAGCTTTGCAAGCTCACCGAAAACGCCTATCGCGATGTGAATATTGCGTTTGCCAATGAAATGTCTCTGGTTTGCGATCCTCTGAACGTCAATGTCTGGGAACTGATCGAACTGGCCAACCGTCACCCCAGAGTCAGCATTCTTACCCCCGGCCCCGGTGTGGGTGGACACTGCATTGCCATCGACCCCTGGTTCATCGTCAACTCAGCGCCTGAGCTTGCGCGCCTGATACGCACCGCACGTGAAGTAAACGACTCGAAACCAGCCCACGTTGTCAAAAAGGTACTGGAAAAAGCCAATCGTTTCAAAAACCCCCGAATCGCCTGTTTTGGTTTGTCATTCAAAGCCAATATCGACGATCTGAGGGAGAGCCCGGCTCTTGGCATAGTGATGGAGCTTGCCAAGAATGATCTTGCCAGTTTGTTGATCGTGGAGCCTAATATCCGCACATTACCCGAGGCGTTGGAAAAAATCACCTCGGCCGAGCTGGTCAGTGTCGACTACGCGCTGAAAAATTCAGACATCATATTGGGTCTAGTGGATCATGCTGAGTTCAAGGCAATCGGTAAGGAAGCCCTTAACGAAGCAGTCGTGGTCGATACTCGAGGTATGTGGCGATAACGCTCAATCGCTGAGATCAGATCCGATCTGTCCTACCTCGCAGCAAAGCTATGTATTCGCGGCAGGGCTGCGGGGGGGTTGAGCCCTTTTATGTAACAATTGCCCTCGGGCGATCAGGTGTCAGCAAAAGTTCGCAATCCTGTAGCCCCTGCAGGCCGTAACACCCTGAGTCAATTTAGTCGCACTGATCACACTATTGAGAAACGCGTTACGAGCCGGCAGTCGAATATGTCCTGTTTTTGCATTAGGTCTGTATCGGAACGAGCACGGCGAGCCCTGTACGTCCTACCGCGCTTCGTTTGCCCGACCTGCATTATAATAACTAGAATCTTGCCAGCTAACCTGTGAGCACCGACCCCATCTCCAAGCATTCGCCTCACAGCGTAACGTGGGCCGCGAGGCTACTCAGCGTTATGACGCTCTGTTTGCTATTCAGTGTCACTGCCGACGCTGCCACCCAAGTGGTGGTAACGGGTATCAAGGATGAGCTGAAGAAGAATGTGGAACTCATTGCCGGCAAGCCGCCTCCCATCTCGGATGAGCGAAAATTCCGCCGGTATATGACCGACCTGCCCGACCAGGCCAAGATTGCGCTTGGCGCGTTGGGTTACTACGCGGCTGATGTTGAGGTTTCCCAGTCCACAAGCGGTGCCGAGACCACCGTCACTATTAACGTGGCAAAGAATGACCCGGTACTGATAGATGCAATAGACATCACGATCACGGGTGACGCCAAAGACGATCCATCATACACCCGTATTCTGAGCACACTGCCGTTACAGAAAGGCGCCATATTTCTTTCATCCAGTTACGAGTCCACCAAGTCGACACTGATCGACAAGGCGCAGGAACTGGGTTATTTCGAGTATGCCTTTACCGAATCTGAGGTTCGGGTGAGCCGCAGACAGCTCAATGCGAAAATCAAGCTGACCGCAGACTCCGGCGTGCGCTACACCTTCGGCGAAATACTCTTCGAGCAGGAATCCTTCAGCCAGGATTTTTTAAAGCGCTGGGTACCGTTTGCAGAAGGCGACCCGTATCAGTCCGGATTGATCGGCGAGCTGACGCAGAACCTCCAGAACAGCGGGTATTTCAAGAGCGTTCGAGTAGTGCCTTTGCAGGATCGGCGCTACGGCACCATCGTACCCATCCGAGTGGGCCTGACGCGAAAAGATCGTAACGAGGTGGCTGTGGGTGTAGGCTTCGCCACCGATACCGGACCCAGAACAAAGCTGACCTGGGGAAAACCGTTAATTAATCGGCGCGGCCATTCGGCCGATGCAGAGCTGGGCTTATCCAAGGATAGACAGAACATCAGCCTGTCCTATCGCATTCCGCGCAAGAACGAGCCCCTCTACAACTTCTGGGGTATCGAGTACGGTCTGAAAAAGGATACTACCGGCGATACTGACAGCTTTCTGAACACACTCAATTTTCAGCGCGTGTCCCGTACCGTCTCTCAATGGACAGAATCGCTGTTCATCCGATGGGAGCGAGAACGATTCACCGTCAGTAACGTTGAGCGCACCACTGATCTGGTGTTACCCGGCGTGAGCTATTCGCGCAGCCGTAGCAAAGGCTCGCCGTTTCCGGTCTGGGGACAGGCTGCCAGTGTGCAGTTGCTGGCAGGTTCCAAAAGCGTGTTGTCGAGTATAGATTTCATCAAGACCCTGGGTACCTTTCGCTATTTGCGAGCGTTGTCGGAACGCAACACGATTATTGCAGGCCTGCAATACGGCGCCATCCACTCCAACGACTTTGAAAGCGTACCCGTATCCCAACGCTTTTTTGCCGGTGGCGATCGCAGTGTCAGAGGCTTTCGTTTCAAGGATCTTTCACCCCGCGACATTGCAGGCGAAGCTACCGGTGGGCGCTACCTTGAAGTGCTTAGTCTGGAATACAACTACCGGTTTCTGGATAAGTGGAGCGGTGCCCTGTTCGCCGATGCCGGTCGTGCGTTCAACACTTTCACTGCACCGTATAGCGTTGGCGCAGGATTTGGTGTGCGCTGGCAATCTCCGGTTGGGGCTTTCAGAATTGACATCGCCCAGCCCATCAGCGACAACGAGGATGGCGGGATTCGCGTTCACCTGTCCCTGGGGCCAGACTTGTAATGAAACGATTGTTGAAATGGTTCGGCTGGATCCTGCTGGTACTGCTTGTCATCATCCTGCTTGTGTTGGGTGTTGCCTACTTCCTGCTGGGTACCGACTCAGGCTTTGCCATGGCCACGCGCGAGGCCGCCAAACGGGTTGAGGGGCTGGAGATTGCCTACGGAGAAGGCAATATCAAAAAGGGTATTGATGCCGAGTCTTTGAGTTTCAGCAACGATGCCCTGTCGGTACAGGCTGACGGTGTGAACACAGACTGGCGTCTGTCGTGTCTGATGCAAAAGGAGTTTTGCCTCGATGCTGTCATCATCGACAAGCTGACTGTGGAGACATTTAATACTGGCAAACCGGTTGAAGACAAAACACCGGGGCCTATAGAACTACCCGCTATCAACCTGCCCATTGATGTCACCATCAAGGAAGTGCTGGTGAAAAAATTGACCTTTCAGCCTCCGGGTGATGGTCCCGCTCAGGTGATTGATGATATAGCCCTGTCCGCTCGCACAGAAGGCAATCAGGTGTTTATCGACAATATCAGTGCAGCGTACCAGCACTACACGGTTGCCGTGAAAGGTGATGTCACCTTGCAAGACGACTATCCGCTTGATGTGGAGCTGGCATTAAACGCAACCGACGTGCTACCCGATTCAGTACCAGAGGGCGAAGGGGAACAGCCCGTGGCCGTGGCACTGACACTGTCTGATACGCTGCGCAACCTGTCAATTGACACCCAGGTTTCGGGCGTGGTGGATGCTGCACTGACAGGCAAACTGCAACCACTTGAGCCCAACTTGCCAGCCACCTTGAAGCTGACCAGTTCATCGCTGGGTTGGCCGGTAACCTCGCAGTCACAGGTCAAGGCAACCGGAACTTCCCTATCCATCGATGGCACGCTGGACGACTACGAGGTAGCCATCGAAACGAAGGTGACGGGCGATCAGGTGCCTGAGACCACGTTGAACATCAATGGCCTTGTCAACGACAAGCGGGCAACGCTTCCTTCCATCACTATTGGTACGCTAGGGGGTACTGCCAAAGGTAACGCCGATGTGTCGTGGGTTGAGGGCCTGGACTGGAAAACACAATGGCAGCTGAACGATATTGATCCGTCCATCCAGGTACCGGATGTGACAGGCAAGCTGGATGGCGCCATTGATGCCAGTGGCCAGGTGGTAGACGGCAACTGGACGGTCGACGTTACAAAGGCCACCGTCAACGGTGTGTTACGCGACTACCCCTTAGATCTGAATGCCAGGTTATCCAAGGGACTGGACAACGTCTGGCTGGTTGACAACGTGACATTGAATAACGGTCAGAACCGCATCAAGGCCAACGGAAAGGTGAGTGACCGGTGGGACATCACGGCGGCCATCAAGATGCCTGAGCTTGCGAATTTACTGCCAGCGCTTGAGGGTGGCTTTAATGCCGATATCGGTATCAAGGGCGCGTTGCAAACACCGAACGTCAAACTCAACGCCAATGCTGCGGCGATGCAATTCAACGACATCGAGATCAACGGCTTCAGCCTGAATGCCGATATAAAAGAACTGTTTGTAGAGCAAAGCGCTGTCACGCTGGCTATCGGCAGTGTTGATGCGGGTGGGCAAGTGATTCAGAATACAAGACTGGTCATCAACGGCAAACGCCGTCAGCATAGTGTCAAGTTGTTCGCTGACGGGCCTCAGGCAACCGCCATCGACCTGCTAGCCACAGGTTCGCTGAGTGAGACGTTGGACTGGGCAGGTAGTTTGGATACGGTGACGCTGGAAGTGCCCGCACACACTGTAAAACTGGACAAGCCCACCGCGCTTGCCTGGAACAACGAGACCAGAAAATTGAGTGTCGATGCGCACTGCTGGACCACCGAGGGCAGCAATCTTTGTCTGGTAAACCAGGTACTGGCAGAGCCTGGCGGCACCGCCAACATTACGCTGGACAAGTATGCACTGGACAGGCTGAACCCCTTCCTGCCTGCCGAAACTGACCTCAAAGGACAACTGAAACTGGATAGCACAGTGAACTGGGGTGACGATCAGCCCGGTGGATTTTCTGCTACGCTGGATGCGCTGATTGCTGATGGTGGCGCGCAAGTGCAGGACGCCAATGGCGATCCTGTCAGCTTCACCTACGACGAGCTCAGCCTGACCACCCGAGCTAACCCGACCAGTGTCGAGGCTGAACTGTCACTGGCCTCTCAGAACCTTGGGCAAGCTGATATCTCGTTCGTCATGGACCCCTCTGGCGACGAAAAACCAATCAGCGGCACGATTAAGTTCGATGGCTTCGACATCGGCATTGCCAAGGCATTTCTGCCTGATTTCGACGTAGTTACCGGCTCACTGAGCGTGAACGGTGACCTGTCCGGACAACTGAGTGATCCGCGCTTCGACGGCGAGATTGTTCTCGACGAGCCAGTCCTTCGGGCAGAGATACTGCCACTGCCGTTAACTTCCGGACAGGTGGTGGCGACGGTCAAAGGCAAGCGTGCGTTTGTTACCGGCAAGCTCAATAGTGACAAGGGCAACATCGCCATAGACGGTGCTGCCAATTGGCGTCAGATGGATGCGTGGCAAGCAGACGTCACGCTGACCGGCGACAATCTGAATATCCAGAGTAGTCCTATAGAAGAGTCGACGGTCAATCATGTAATAAAGATCACTGCACGCCCGGGTATTATCCGCGTTAACGGGGATATCGATATTCCCATGGCCGTCATTGATGTAGAAGATCTGCCTCAGGGGGCTGCCGGTGTATCCGGTGACATCGTGATCATTGAAGATATCGAAGAAGTGGATAAAGAAGCTGCCCCAGCCAAGGCACCCGGCGATTCGCAGCTGCTGGTCGCTATCAATGTGACGCTGGGTGATGATGTGGGACTGTCCGCCTACGGACTGACCGCCAATCTTACTGGCGATATGAACGTGCGGCTTAAAAGCCCTAATCCGCCTACATTAGGTGGTGAAATTGAGGTGGTGGATGGCATCTACAAACAATACGGACAAAACCTGAAGGCCAATGGTCAGGTGCTGTTTGTCGGCCCGGTTAACCAGACTCGTCTGGCCATTGATGCGGTGCGCGAGATTGACGGTGAGGATCGAGTCGCCGGCCTGCGCATTCAGGGCACCGTCGGTACGCCTGAGATTGTACTGTTCACCGAACCTGGTGATAAGAGTCAGGACGCCATTCTGTCCTACATCGTGCTGGGCCGCGACATCAACGAGACCAGTGATCAGGAAGCCAATCTGTTGGCCACTGCAGCGCTGGCACTGACCGTCAAGGGTGGCAGGAACATAGCCGGTGGTATTGCCGATGCGCTGGGTGTCCAGGATTTTGCGCTGGAGACCCGGGGGCGTGGCGACGACACCGAGCTTGTGGTGAGTGGCAGACTTAACGATCGTTTGCTGCTGCGTTACGGCAGAAGTGTGTTCGAACCACAAAGCACCTTGTACCTTCGCTACGATCTGAGCAAGAAGCTGTACCTTGAGGCAGCACAGGGGCTTGAGAGTGCCGTAGACCTGTTTTACTCCTTCTCGTTTTAGTCATAACGTAGAAACCCACGTCCTTTGGACGTGGTCAGAGGGCTGAGGCTCTGCCGACAGTCCGACTCAAAGGTTACCCTAGAAGTGAGCTATCCCCATAGCCTCATTCGAGGAGAACCCATGAGCCGGTTCAAGAAGTTATCACACACGATATGGTACTGCCATTATCACATTGTTTGGACCCCGAAATATCGGTACCGGATATTGGATGGTCAGGTAAAACAAGAGGTTGAAAGCTGTATCAGAGGTTTTTCGGAGCACAAGAAGTGCGAAGTAGTGGAGTTGAACGTTCAGATAGATCACGTTCACTTAATCGTTTCGATACCGCCGAAGATATCGGTATCGGAATATGTTGGAATGGTGAAGGGAAGGACAGCAATACGAGTACTTCAGCGTTTCAAGGAATTAAAACGTAAGACGTATTGGGGCAATCATTTATGGACCAAAGGGTATTGCGTGGACACAGTGGGTTTGGATATGGAAAAGATTCAGGCTTACGTTAGGTATCAGGACAAAAAAGATCAACAAATAGAGCAGCGTCAACTCGGGCTGTAATTCCATTCATGCTGTGGGGTGTCTCCCTAGTCGTCTTTGACGGCTAGGCATACTGGGCCCCTATGGGGCCGACCCAAGCCCCTGCGCTCCGCGTAGGGATCTTTTAGTCTGGCATTGCTGCGGCGCACTTATTCGGCAATAATGTTCCATGGCAGACAACCCTGATTATCAATACATCGACACCGCCGCCGACTTGGCGACGTTGTGCGATATTCTGGCCGCGCGCCCCTACATCGCAATAGACACAGAATTCCTGCGTGAGCGCACTTATCGGCCTGAGCTGTGTCTGGTGCAGGTCAAGCATGAAGAGGTGCTGGCGTGTATCGATACGCTGGCCATTGATGACCTGAGCGCATTGTCCTCTCTGATGCTCAACACCTCTGTGGTCAAGGTATTTCACGCAGCGAGTCAGGATCTGGAAATCTTCTATCTGCTGGCCAAGGCGGTGCCAACACCGTTGTTCGATACCCAGATAGCGGCTCCACTGCTGGGCTATAACGAACAGATCGGTTACGGCAATCTGGTTCAGGAGCATCTAGGGGTTGAGCTTGCCAAGACCCATACCCGTGCCGACTGGACACGCCGGCCATTGCCGAACAAACAGATTGAGTACGCACTGGATGATGTCATCTATCTGGAAACGCTGTACCTGGACATGCACAGTGAGCTGATCAAACAAGGGCGCCTGGAATGGCTGGAGCCTGAATTTGCAGAACAGGCGCGCCCTGAAAAGTACGAACAACCCGCCGGTGAGCGCTGGAAAAAAATTCGCAACATCCAGCGCTACAAAGGCCCGGTGCTATCCATCATTCAGCAACTGGCCAAGTGGCGCGAGATCAAGGCACGCGAGATCAACCAGCCTCGCAACTGGCTGATCAAGGATGATGTGCTGATGAGTATCGCTCAACAGCAACCCGATTCGCTCGAAGAGCTCGGGCACATCAGAAGCCTGGATCGTAAAACCCGAGAACGGTTCGGTGCAGAGCTGGTAGACGTGGTAGTGCAGGCTCGGATACTTACGCCCGAACCGCAGCCACCGTTCAACAAAAAACAGAAGCTTAACAGCGCCAATCTGGCCCGAGTGCAGCTACTCAACGCCTGGGTACACCAACGCGCTCACGAATTGAATATCGCAGCCAGTCTGCTGGCACCACAGAAAGTACTGGAAAAGATGGTGACAGGTGACGGGCGGGCGGCATTGAGCGGATGGCGTGATCCGCTGCTTGGCGAAGATCTGGAGGCACTGCTGAAGCAGCAGGCTCAACTATCAGTGGGCAAAGAAGGCTTGCAGCTGCAGCGAGACTAGATCTATACGCGGTAACGCCGGTGGTGTACCCTTTGCCGTCCCAGTTCACTGTATCGCTCCGCGAGTTCAAGTCCGATGAGTCAAAGCTCCACTGCCGAACGCCTTAACCGGCCACTGTCCAATACCAACATTCTGGCCGAAAAAACACTGATTTCGCCCAACGCACTGCGACAGCGTTATCCCCGCTCCGAAGCCGCCAGCCAGACAGTGGAAGCCGGACGTGCCAGTGTAGAGGCCATTCTCGATGGTCGGGATAATCGCCTGCTGGCTGTCGTAGGCCCTTGCTCTATCCACGACATAGACACCGCAAAAGTCTATGCCGAGAAACTGATGGCGCTGCGCGGCACGGTTGCCGATAGAATCGAGCTTGTCATGCGCGTGTATTTTGAAAAGCCACGCACCACGGTTGGCTGGAAAGGTCTGATCAACGACCCCCATCTGAACGACAGCTTTGATATTGAAACCGGCCTGTCACGCGCGCGTGAACTGCTGGTCTGGCTGGCTGAACTGGGCATGCCTACCGGCACCGAAGCACTCGACCCGATCAGCCCCCAGTATCTTTCTGATCTGTTCACCTGGTCTGCTATTGGCGCGCGCACCACCGAATCACAAACACACCGTGAGATGTCCAGCGGGTTATCAACAGCCGTTGGCTTCAAGAACGGCACAGACGGCGGTCTGGATGTGGCCATCAATGCCATGCAATCTGCTGCCAATCCACACAGCTTTCTGGGTATTGACCAGAACGGTCAGGCCACTGTATTGAAAACGCGCGGCAACGCGTACGGTCATATCATTTTGCGCGGTGGCAATACGGGTCCCAACTATGATTCGGTAAACGTGTCGCTGACAGAAGATGTCATGGAAAAAGCCAAATTGCAAAAGCGCATCATGATTGATTGCGCCCATGCCAATGCCAACAAGGATCACACCCGCCAACCGCTGGTAGCCAACAACGTGGCCGAGCAACTGGCTGCCGGTAACCATTCCATCATTGGCATCATGCTCGAGTCGCATCTGAATGCAGGCAATCAATCGCTGAAGGACCCGAATGATCTGGCCTACGGGGTGTCTATCACCGATGCCTGCATCGACTGGGACACCACAGAAAACCTGCTGATGCGTCTGCATGAAACGCTGGGCGTTCGCCATCGCTAATCAGGCATCGTCTGTTAGCTGAACTATCGCGGAACCGGATGTGCTGACATGCAAAAGGACTCCCTGTTTGCACGCCCACTGGGTGACATTGAAGGCTTTCGCTTTAATGAAGCGGTGGTGGGCGTGTTTCCAGATATGCTCAAGCGATCGGTACCGGGCTATGAATCCATCATTGCCCAGTCGGCACTACTGGCCAACCGCTATACACAGCCCAATACCCGATTGTATGATCTGGGCAGCTCACTGGGTGCAACGGCTATCGCCATGCGTGATGCACTGGCCCAAGGTGATGCCAGTCAGAGCCAGGGTTGTGAGATACATGCCATAGACAACGCACCGGCCATGATTGAGGCCTGCCGGTCGCTGATATCGATAGATCACGCAGGCACACAAAATGCGAAAAGCCACCCGCCTGTGCCTATCGTACTGCACGAGGCAAACCTTCAAGATCATCCTCTGAGCCAAGCCTCAGTCGTTGCCATGAACTTTACCTTGCAGTTTGTCGAACCTAGTGCCAGAGCTGTATTAATGTCGACGATAGCAGAGGCTCTGCTGCCCGGCGGTGTGCTTATTCTCAGTGAGAAGGTGCGCTTTCAAGACCCTACGGTCAATGAGCTGCATATCGATATGTACCACGCGTTCAAACGGCAAAATGGCTACTCTGATCTGGAAATAAGCCAGAAACGCACCGCGCTGGAAAACGTGCTGGTACCCGACACACTGGAAGAACATCAGGAGCGTTTACTGAAAGCAGGATTCAAGCACTGTACAGTCTGGTTCCAGTGCTTCAACTTCGCCTCGCTGATCGCCATCAAAGGCTAGTCTCCAGACATGTCTGAACTGCAGTTTGATCGAGACAGGCTCATTGCTGATCTCAACGATACGGCATTAGCACATTGGGCGGTGAAACTTGCCGATGCCGTACTCGGGCAAGAGCATGCACTGAAGCATGGCCATCTACCGGGTTGGCACAATGCTGTGACCTCGCTCCCCCCGTGCGACGATGCCGCACTGGAGATCGACAACGGTGTGGTTGCCATCAGAGGCTCGTTCAATGAAGCGCAGTTTGCACAACTGCAAAGTGCTCTCACCGCTCTGGTGCCCTGGCGAAAAGGACCATTCAGTATCGGCCCCTGTGAGCTGGATACCGAATGGCGCTCAGACTGGAAATGGGACCGCATTGCCCCTCACCTGACATCGCTGACCAACAGGACCGTACTGGATGTAGGCTGCGGCAGTGGCTACCATCTGTGGCGCATGCGTCACGCCGGTGCCGCACAGGTCATGGGCATCGATCCCAGTCTGTTGTATCTGAAGCAATTCGAAGCAGTGCAATACTATGCGCAGGATCCGGCCGTGCAGTTTCTGCCACTGCCCATGGAGGCCCTGCCAGCGACAATGCGCGCTTTCGATACCGTGTTTTCCATGGGTGTGCTGTATCACCGCCGTGAACCCCAGCCCCATCTCACAGAGCTCGGCGATGCACTCAAAGCCGGTGGCGAGCTGGTGCTTGAGACACTGGTCGTGCCCTCTGAACCCGGCCAAGACACCGGCCTGCCGATTGAGGGGCGCTACGCGAACATGCGAAACATTTATGAGCTGCCCTCAGTCACGCGGCTGGAACGCTGGATACGCGAGGCAGGGTTCGCCGATGTACGGACTGTATCTGTGGACACCACCCAAACCACAGAACAGCGCTCTACGCACTGGATGCCATCGTATTCACTGGTCAATGCACTGGATTCACACGACCAGACTCTGACGGTCGAGGGGCATCCGCGCCCGTGCCGGGCCGTGGTGCTGGGAACCAGACCGTATTAATTTCGACTGGATCGATTGTTGTAATGTTCGCTCAAAAGGCGCGATACCACCGGAGGGTTACATCGCTTTGCGTTGGTTATCAGAGGCTTATATTTCCCTTCTCATGATGATGGTTGCACTGGCCACTAACGGTGTGCAACGACAGCCATGAACCAATAGCGAAAATTTGTCTGGATATCCCTGCAATACCTATCCATCTCGTTATACTGCCGCAACTGGAATTGTTACATCTATTTTACATGCGCATTGCTCAGGCAACGAGTGTCCCTCTGGAACCAACCCGCCCCACCCTGCTTGCCCGGGAGGTTGCGCTACCCGATAACGGCCATAGACGTACCGTCGACGGCTCCGATTACATCTACTTTCATGGTTACTGGGTGCGTTACTACCCACCGCTGGACGAATCCCTGGCGTCGCGCAAAACCCTGATCGATCACCTGACCCGACGGGCTTTCCATCATACGGAGCCTGGCATCAATACCCCAGGCGACAGACTCGATTCCGCCCGCGCCTACTACCAGAACCAGTCCGACCCTGCCATGAAGCGTGTCAACGCCGCTATGCTCGCCGGTGCGCTGTTTAATCGGGCAACCGATATTTTCACCGCTATCGTGGAGCTGGAGGAGAAAGGCGTGCGTATCAGCCGCGACAACGAGCTGATGAAGGCCTGTGGAGACTATTTCAAGGAGGCATTGGAGCTGGGTACCGATGTGCGTCATTTCAGCGGCGAAGAAGGCATAGATGAATTGTGGGGTGAACCGTTTCGCGCGTTTACTCTGCCTATAACCGCCTACTACGAGTCTCGCTTTATCAAGGTGGCTCAGGCGATGAGCAACATCGACAAACTGGCAGCGCACATGACAGACATGTTCTGCCGCCGACCCGAGTATCAGGAAATCAAGCCTCTGATTCACGACTACGCTACGGCTGCCAAGCACGAGTGCGAGACGATGAAGAGCGATATCTGCATTTTCGAGATCTGGCCAAGGTTCGTTGCCACCGGCGAAGTGTTGGGCCAGGTAACGCCGCGCATCCAGCCAGGCTGCTCGCGAGAATGCCAGTACGTTATGGAGGAGGCGCAGAAAACACTCATTGCCGGACGCAACCTGATCAACTGGATTGCCCGCGCCCGTGTGCCCATGCCGCAAAGCACCAAAGCCTACTTTGCCCGCTGTGAATCTCTGAGCGAGCGCCTGAAAGCTTGCTGAGGACTACCGGCGATGGTTCCGGTACGCTGTTCAGCGAGCGATACAATGAGACGTATCATTCCACCCATGGTGCAGTCACCGAATCGAGGCACGTTTTTCTAGACGCCTCCGGTGTGTCCAGCAGGCTAGAATCGGGGTGTGCCACCCGCATTCTGGAGATCGGCTTCGGGTTGGGTCTGAACACCCTGATAAGCGCAGACGCAGCGCTTGTGGCGAACACCGCGCTAGAGTTCCATTCACTGGAAAACGATGCGGCGGTGTTCGAACAGGCTCGTAATCTTCACTATGAGGCCTTCCTGCAGCACCCGGAACTGGCTGAGGGACTGCGAGCTGGCCTGCTATCACGGGTCGAACTACCGGATTCTGACGCCGGGATCATTCAACTAGCCGAAAAGATCACGCTCACTATCCACCAGGCGGATGCGGTTGAATGGTGTATGCGCCAACCGAGTACTGCACCGCTGCTGTTCGACGCGGTGTACCTTGACGCCTTTAGTCCGGATACCAATCCGGAGTGCTGGGCGCCAGAATTTTTCAACTCAATCAGACAGTTAATGGCCCCTCATGCCAAGCTGAGCACTTATTCTGCGAAGGGTAGTGTCAGACGTTCCTTGCTGGCTGCCGGTTTTCGGGTCAACAAGATGCCCGGCCCTCCGGGTAAACGGGAAATGATGGTGGCCTCGTTACAGGGTGGCGGCTACTCACATTCTGCTCAGAATCAGGCGTGTTACTCACGGTAATGTTGACCATTGCTTACCCTCAGGACCCGCTCATGCGCTTATAATCCGCCACGCAGTGACACAGACAACCCTTTTACTGCTCTACCCCGCAGCTAACGCGTTGCATGGCATGTTTTGAGCAGAACTAAGACGCTGACACAGTATTCACTTAAAACATTCACTATTTACCGTTGGCTTGCCGAAATCCTCCTAAAGCGATGAAAGACCTATCGCTGGCCAGCAGCGTCATCATTCAGGACAAACAATGAAAGTAACGATTTACGGATCCGGCTACGTAGGGCTGGTAACAGGTGCTCTAATAGCAGACGTGGGCAACGATGTGCTTTGTGTCGATGTCGACGAAACCAAAGTGGCTAACCTGAAGAAAGGCATTATCCCGATTTTCGAACCGGGCCTGGATGACGTAATCAAACGCAACGTGGAAGCCGAACGTCTCGACTTCACCACTGACATGGATCGTGCGGTAGCCCATAGTGAAGTGCAATTCATCGCGGTTGGCACGCCACCGGGTGAAGATGGCTCTGCCGACATGCAATACGTCGCAGCGGTTGCCAAAACCATTGCCGAGCGCATGGCGGGCAAGAAAGTGGTTGTCAACAAATCGACCGTACCGGTGGGTACTGGCGACATGGTAGAGAAAGTCATCGCTGATGGACTGTCTGCTCGTGGTGAGAAAATCGAATACGCGGTTGTGTCTAATCCTGAATTTCTCAAGGAAGGTGCAGCGATTGAAGACTTCATGAAGCCGGATCGTATCGTTATCGGTACTGATAACGAATACGCGACCGAGCTGATGCGCGAACTCTACGCACCGTTCTGCCGTAACCGCCGTGATCGTCTGATCTTCATGAGCCGTAAGTCCTCCGAGCTGACCAAGTATGCAGCCAACTCACTGCTGGCCACCAAGATCAGTTTCATGAACGAGCTGTCAAACATTGCAGATCGCCTTGGCGCTGACATTGAAGATGTGCGCGTGGGTATCGGTTCTGATCCACGCATCGGCTATCACTTCATCTACCCGGGTTGTGGCTACGGTGGCTCGTGCTTTCCCAAAGACGTCAAGGCACTGATTGCCACGTCACGTCAGAACAACTACGAAGCGCAGCTGCTGCAAGCGGTAGACAGCGTTAACGATCGCCAGAAACACGTACTGTTTGAAAAGCTGATGAGGCAATTCGACAACAACATCGAAGGCAAGAAATTCGCTATCTGGGGGCTGTCATTCAAACCTAATACCGATGATCTTCGTGAAGCACCCAGTCGTGTGCTGATCGAATCCATCTTCGAGCACGGCGGCACTGTGCGCGCCTACGACCCGGTTGCCATGAAAGAGATGCGTCACTTCTACCCTGATGAGAAGCGTCTGGAGCTGGTGGGTACGGCGATGGATACTGTTGAAGGTACTGATGCTCTGCTGATCAATACTGAGTGGCGTGAATTCAGAAGCCCTAATCTGGACACCTTGAAGAAAGGTCTGAGCCAGCCTATCGTGATCGATGGTCGTAACCTTTATGATCCTGAGCAGATGCGTGAAGCAGGCTTCATCTACGATTGTATCGGCCGCCCCAACAATGACGCTAACCTGTCGATTGTGCAGAACGCAAAGTCTGCCTGATCGGCGCAAAATCTGCCTGATCGGCAAAAAGTCCGCCTGATAAACGCAAAATCTGCCTGATCAACACAAAGTCCGCCTGATAAACGCAGAGTCTGCCTGATCAGGTCTTGACCTCATCGCAGACAGTCATTCACGCGCAAGCGGGCATCCATGGCCGCACACTTGTCATTCCCGCTGATGCGGGAATGTTTTGCTCGTCGGTAGGTTTTTTCGTTTGCAAGCGTGACTCTACGTCATCACAATCACTGACAGGTTTCGCTGTAGGGCGGAAAAGTCGCGAGCTTTTTGACAAGGCTCTGCGCGCCTCGATTGAGCTCGGCTTTATAACGGCCGGTTTTTTCGCTCTGCTGTATCTTCTCGCCGGGATCTGGCTTGTCTCATTAATCAGCCCAGACCCTGTCATCATCGAACTTGCCCGACAATGGCTACCGTGGGTGGTGATGGCGCCGCTGGTGGAAGTCTGGAGCTTTCTTCTCGATGGCATGTTCATCGGAGCCACGCAAACAGCCGCCATGCGTAACGCCATGGTTATCTCCCTGGTCGTGTTTGCCGTAGCGTTGCAATCTCTGGTGCCGGTACTGGGTAACCACGGCGTGTGGCTGAGTTACCATGTGCTCTTCGTCATCAGAGCGGTAACCCTGTATCACTATCGGGCCGTTATTTACCATCGTTTTCTACCCACAGGGCACGTCAATCAGTGAACAACCCGGTTGAACTGTTTATCGAACAGGACAAAGTGCTGGAGCCCCTTAATACGCTGGGATTTTCGCAGAGCGCGGAGCACTTTGTAGAAACACATTCCGATGCTCAGCTAATCTGTGCTATCGAATACGCTCAGTCGAACGCCTGGCCGATCTTTATACTCGGCGGTGGCAGCAATATCGTTTTGACTCAGAACATTCCGGGCCTTACCATCCGGCCCATCAATACTACCGTCCGCTACGACTCCGCCGGCACGCGCTACAAAACGCGCGTTACCGCAGGTGCCGGCATGCCCTGGCATCAACTGGTGACAGACACGCTCGACTACGGCTTGCGCGGGCTGGAAAATCTCAGCCTGATACCCGGCACCGTGGGCGCTGCACCGGTACAGAATATCGGTGCCTACGGCGTCGAACTGGACAGCCTGGTAACACGCGTTCGCGCATTGCATATCGATTCACTACAGTGGCAGGACTTCACCCGTGAGCAATGTGATTTTTCCTACCGGCAGAGTTTTTTCAAAGCCAACACACACCAGTATGTGATCACCGAAGTAGAGCTGGAACTGGGCGAATCCAATGAGCTGAAGTACGACTACGCCAGCCTCAGAGCACATCTTGATGCACGCGGTATCAGCCGCCCGGATGCACTGCAAATCAGTGAGTCTGTCATTGCCACACGCAGGGCTCGCCTGCCAGACCCCGCTGCACTGGCTAATGCCGGCAGCTTTTTTCATAATCCCGTGATCAGCAAAGAGCAGGCAGTACAGTTGCAGCGCTTGCACCCCGGCATGCCGGCCTATGATGCTGGCGAAGCGGGAATCAAGGTATCCGCCGCGTGGATGATCGAACAACTCGGCTTCAAAGGCATGAAAACGGGCCATGTAGGTGTACACGACAAGCAATCGCTGGTGCTGGTGCATCTGGGTAACGGCAGTGGTAAAGAACTGCTCGCGCTGGCCACTCAGATTCAACAGGCCGTACAGCAACGCTATTCAATAACATTGCACATAGAACCCACGGTGTTGTAAATCATGACGACAGGCTCTCAATTGCACAACATCATGAGGGAGCTGTTCCCCATCATGCGCAGTATCACCGGCCCAGGTGTCAGACAGTCGCTGGAGATACTGCAAAGCATCACACCGCTCACTATCCACGGTGTGGAGAGTGGATCAGAGGCTCTGGACTGGACCGTGCCCGACGAATGGCATTTTACCCAAGCGTGGATAGCCGATAGGCAGGGTAACCGGCTCGTGGATACGGCGCACTCCACTCTTCATGTGGTGAATTTCAGCGTTGCCGTAGATGGCGTTTTTACCGCACATGAGCTTGCACCTCACTTGCATGCGCTCCCGGAACAACCCGATAGTATTCCCTACCGCACCACCTACTACGCCGACAACTGGGGCTTCTGCCTGACGCAGCGCACTCTGGATAACCTGGGTGACGGACCGTTTCAAGTCAGGATAGAGGCACAACGTGTACCGGGCGTACTGAATTATGGCGAGATTCATGTGGCAGGAAAACGGCCACAGGAAATACTGGTCAGCACGCACATCTGCCACCCTCAGCTAGCCAATGACAACCTGTCTGGCATGGTACTCGCCGCAGCATTAGCCGAGAGCGTCAGGCAAACGCAACCTGAATTATCGTGGCGCTTTGTGTTCGTGCCCGGCACCATCGGCGCTATTACCTGGCTGGCGCAGCACAAGGCGACACTGCCTCCCATTGTAGGCGGGCTTGTCATAACTGGGCTCGGCGACTCCAGCCCGTTCCACTGGAAAAAAACACCCGGTGGACAGGAATGGATAGATCATCTGATGAGCCTGGTACTGGCGGAGGCTGTTCCCGAGCATCACACGATTCTGCCATTTTCACCGTACGGATACGACGAACGACAATACACCTCACCGGGCTTTAAACTGCCCGTAGGGCGTCTGAGCCGAGCGGTGCACGGCACATTTGCGCAGTACCACACCAGTGAGGATAACCTTGACTTCGTCAACGCCGAATCCATTGATCAATCACTGGCTTTACTGGAACGTGTTGTAGCGTCAGCCAACTGCGACACGGTGTATCAGAATCTTTCACCGTATGGCGAACCGCAACTGGGCAAGCGCGGGTTGTATAGCGCTCTGGGTGCCAACGTAGATCCCGGCAGACTACAAATGAGCCTGCTGTGGCTACTCAATCAGTCCGATGGCAACACGCCGTTATCCTGCATTGCAGCCCAGTCTGGTATTCCCCTATCCGAACTTCATACAGCAGCCGGCATGCTGGTTGACAAGCATCTGCTCCAGCCTGTCAGGCATGCCAGTGAGAACAGGATCAGCTGACAGGCACGGTCAAGATATCAAGCAGGTAGAAAATCCGGGTACTGCGCAGGTAGAAGGCCAAGTGTTTTACAGGTCGAAAATCAAGGTACTGCGCAGGTAGAAGGCTAGAATCATGTAGAGAGCTTGCGGTCAGACCCGCAAGCTGCAAGCTGATTAGTCCACTATTCGCGGTGAGGGTACCGGGATAATGAACTTGCCACCCCAACGGCGAATGTGGGCCAGCTGCTCGGTTATCTCACGCTCAAGATTCCACGGCAGTATCAGCACGTAGTCTGGTTTTTCTGTGTCGATAAACTCAGGCGGATAGATGGGTATGCGAGAGCCTGGGCAGTAACGTCCGTGCTTGTGGAGGCTTCTATCACAAGTTGCCGGTAGCAAATCTGTCTTGATACCGCAGTAGTTCAACAGCGTGTTGCCCTTACCCGGCGCACCGTAGCCGATGACTTTTTTACCGTTCTTCTTTAGATTGATTAACAGGCTCAACAGATCGTTCTTGAGATTGGCGGCACGATCACCAAAGTCCTGATAGGTGGCGATGTTTCGCAGCTGTGCCGCTAACTCTTCCTCCAGTATGGACGCCACTGCCGCCGACGGTGCGTTATTCAACGCCTGATGCTCAACGAATATTCTCAATGAGCCACCCGCCGTCTCCAGCTTTTCAACATCAACGACCTGCATGCCAACGCTTTCAAACAGGCGACATACGGTATACAGCGAGTAATACGAATAATGCTCGTGGTAGATGGTGTCGAACTGACAATGCTCAATCAGCTCAAGCAAATGCGGGAACTCGAATGTGGCGCACCCGGAAGGCTTCAACAGGCATGACACAGCCCCGATGAAGTCGTTGACATAGGGTGTATGGGCCAGCACATTGTTGCCAATGATCAAGTCAGCCTGCTGCCCGGTATCGGAAAGACTTGTCGCTAATGCCCGGGTGAAGAATTCAACACGCGTATCAACGCCTACCGCCTCGGCTGCTGCCGCCACATTTTTCGCAGGATCAATTCCCAGACACGGTATGCCGCGCTCTACAAAGTTACGCAGTAAGTAGCCATCGTTACTCGCTACCTCCACCACAAAGCTGTTGATATCGAGGTTAAAGCGTTGGGTGGCCATCTCCACATAACGACGTGCATGCCGGAGCCAACTACTGGAGTACGATGAAAAGTAACCGTAGTCCTCATTGAAAATCTCGCTGTTAGAGTACACATCGCGCACCTGAACCAGCCAGCAGTGCTCGCAGACCATAGCTTCAAGGGGACGGAATATTTCGGCATTCTTCAGTTCATCCTTGCTGATGAAATCTTCGCAAAACGGCGATAGTCCCAAATCGACCATAGAGTGTGACAGAACACTGTTGCAGAATCGGCAGCGAGTGGATCGCCCCTCTGCGATATGCTTAGTATCGCTGGACGTCAGATTGGCAGAATCCATATCTGTATCGACGTTCGAACAAAGCGTATCCAACATGTACAACTCCTGTACTTTACTGAGTATCGTGATGGATTGCCGTAAGCAACATCAAATACTATACCCTAGTGATGCATAAAATTTCGGCCCAGAACCGCTTCGCTGCTTCTATAGCAGCATCTAAGGCGCTGTACTCATTTTTTCTGGATCTCACTTAGAGTGACTAAGCTCAATCCAGTAAAAACTCCGTGCAGCGCCTTATATACAGCTCTATAAGCTTCTGGACTCGAAATTTTATGCATCACTAGGGTATAGATGACCACTGAAATTCATCCGTGACCTGCATCAATATCTAGCCAGAAATCTGGTTTCTTTTCCGGTAGGCTGATTGACTGGCAGGCCCGCGTAAAAAGTGGTGAACACCCTTGTCCAGGGCCTGTCTGTAAATTTTAAAGGCGGTAGACAACGCTGATACCGTCTGTTCCACGTCGGCTGATGTATGCGAATAGCTGGTGTAGAACGTCGGCGCAAGAATACCCGCTCTACAGAGTTCCTGCAGAAACAGCGTTCTAAACGGTTGCGACGGACGCCCGTCATTATCCACAGTTGAATACATCAGGCTACAATCTCGGCCGGTAATTTTCACATGATTGGCCACACCCGCCCGTTCTGCTTCCCGCCGAAAACCATCACGTAGCTGCTCACCGATAGCATAAAGATGCTCCACCACCGGCTCGTCACGGTAGATTCTCATAGTCTCCAGTGCGGCAGCCAGTGCCACCGATTCTGCGCCGTGCGTGGTGGATAGCAAAAAGACTCTATCGGCTTCGGTCTGAACCAGCCCACCCAACTCCATCAGGTGCCGCTTACCCACCAAAGCTGACAAGGAAAAACCATTAGCCATTGCCTTGCCGAAACACGACAAATCTGGCGTTACACGGTAAAGGTGTTGAGCGCCATGACGATGCCACCGAAAGCCCGTCAGCGTCTCATCAAACACCAGCACCGCACCGTGTTGGTCACACAACTGGCGCACACTCGCAAGGAAACCGTTCTTTGGCTCAACAAGGCGCGCAGGTTCCATCACGACACACGCAATATCAGCGTCGGGATCGTTGAAAAGCTTTTCCAGCGATTCGATGTCGTTGTAGTCGAACATACTCGACATATTCTTGATCTTTTCGGGAATACCCGTGTCGATACCCGTCTTCCCCATAAACCAGTCATCGTAGGAGAAGAAGGGGCTATCTGAGCACAGGGCTATTGTCTGCCTGCCCGTACTGGCACGGGCCAGCTTGACAGCTGCAGTCATGACACTGGAGCCATCCTTACTGAACTTGACCATATCACCGGTCGGGATCAGTTCAAGCAGCATCTCTGCGCAACGCACCTCAAGTTCGTGCGGCCGATTGAAATTGTTACCGATGCTCAACGCTTCTCGGGCAGCCTCCGTCACCGATGGCCAACAATGGCCCAGAGTGGTTGAGCGTAAGCCCAATGCATACTCGATGTATTCATGGCCCTCGATATCCCATACATGACAACCCGACCCTCTCGCAATGAAAGCCGGCGCATTTGCCGGGTACTGATCATCACCTTTCGCATACGTGTGGCAGCCTCCGGGGATAACACGGTGGGCTCTGTACTGTAAGTCGGCGCTGTGGTTGTCTGTCATGTCATGGATTAGAGGGACTGCTTTCGGCGATATTTTTCTCTTAACTTCAGTAACTGCCGAATAGGGCTGGGTGACAATTCAATAGAACCTGCCTTCCAGTCCACACCACTGTAACTATCTTCCAGTCGGGACTGCAACTGCGCCCAGTTGTAAGGATTACTCAGTTCTCTGATTGTCTGACCTGTCTGATCCTGCTCGTAGGGGAAGGATCCCCACTTCTTCGCTTCGTGCCACTGCGGAGATTCCCAGAATGCCAGAAGCAATTTTTCGCAGGTATCGCGTAGCAGGGCGATGTCTATCTCACTCATCAGGTCGCCTGCCTGCGCAGTGTAGCTTAAAACACACTGGCGTAATATCGGCTGCCCCCAAGACACTATGTGGCCTTTGTGTCGCTGTGTTCGTCGAACGGCGGTGGCCGTGCCGTCGCTGTTGACGTGATAACCATTCACGCCACCAGCGGTTGTGACACAAAAACTTTCAAACAACGCCACCGGGTTCTCGACAGGTGATGGCTTGACTCTCTCATCAAACAACCAGCCCTCGATATCCGCCTCCACAATCAATGGCTTGTTTCTCAAGCGGCCTATATGCAGATGCAAGGGATCCTGCCCACCTTGCTGTCTGATCAAGGCACTGAGCATGGCTGCTTGCTGCCCGGTCCAGCCAATGTCCAACAGTCCGACCCGTTGACTAGAGGCGCCTGGCAGATTCTGCTTCAGGTAGGCTTCGGTACCTTCCAGCCGGATACGGCTGTACTGCAGTATCAAGTCTTTAACAGCGTCTGTGCCGAGCGCCTCTTTCCAGTTAGTCAGGCCAGTGTCCCCGAGCGGCGCATCAGGGTCTGTAATGCCAAACTGGCTTAACACATCGGCATCGTCTTCAAAAGAGAGCCCCACTCTGGCAATCACCTGTCGGGCCGGAAGCAACTCTACCTGCTGGACCAGAAACGCACCGGGTTCAAGCCCGAATTCCAGCCATCGATCAATGGGCAATACAGAGGCTGCTGGCAGCAGCAATGAACGTCGGCTCACTTCCAGCATACCCAGATCCAGCCCCTCAGTAACGTGAGCGGGTAACGCCTTGGCAATCAGGTAAGGCAACTCCCCATCGCGCGTTAGAAACCGAATAGTGGTAATAGATTCTTCACGACAGCGCTTGATTGCCCACAACACAAACGCGACCATTGCCGGACTGGCTACTGACGCTGCAATGTCGATTAATGCGTTATCGTCTGGCGAGATTTCTTCAGCAACGAGCCTTGCATCGGTTGTGCACTGAAGCCTGACATCGCGAGACACACTAGCCATGTGTTCAAGAGCGCGACAGGCAGAAGACTCCTGTATAAGCAACGTCTCGAAACGATTGGGATTGGCTGGCGGGCACAAGCAGGCAGACAAACCATGCTTTCGCGCCATCTTCACATCGCTCCATTCACTGTTGCCATAATGTGTAACCCGCTCGGCACTGATGGAATTCACACTCAGAAAATGCTTGAACAGACGGCCTTTTCTGGACTTGGAAAACCCTTGATCTGAAGAGACCATCAACAGATCACCCTCCTGCATGAGGCCCAACTCTTGAAGCTTGGGGCCCAGATGAACTGACCCGATATGCATGTCGGAGATAAAGGCAATACGACACCCATCGCTGCGTAAGCGATCAAGCTGCTCTTTGCCCGCGGTCATTACGCGAAGCTGCGCAAGCTCCACCTGGATTTCAATGCGCTCTATCTCGGCGGCTAACGGGCTGAGATTATCGTCCAGAAACTCAAGAATCTGCGCCAGTGAAGGTGCATCTATGATTTTCGATGCGGTGTCAGCGCGTTCGCGAGCCGTTACAAAGGCGTTGCGCTCAGGTACCGCGCAGTTTGCCTCTACCAGCGCAGCCCACACGAGCTCGTACACCGATGTAGCGGTGAGTGAGCGTCGCATCACTACCGTGTCATACAGATCGAACGAGGCAACAGCACGGCTATCGTTAATGTGGGACACCTATCTGTAAGCCTCCGTATTGCTACCGCTGCAGGAGCGTATCAGTGCGAAGGAATACAACCTCGCTCCTGACGCTCGACGCCGTACTATAGCCAAGAGACACCGGTTCGTAGTTGCGACCCAGTCACATTATAGGGTGTGAAAAGCGCTTGCGCCGCACAGAACGAAAGCCTCATCTGGCCTCCATCAGAGCCACTCGTCTGTTAAGTAAGTTAACGCGCTCCAGCATCCGCTGATTGGGCGCAAAACCCACAGCCCCCACTACATCAATCAGCCGGTAGACCCAATCGTTATTTACCATGGAATGGATGATATTGCGCCGTGATATTGAGCGTACGTATTCCGGACTGTTTAGCAATTGCCGGATGACATCCGGTGCTGAGCGAAAATCACTGCCGATAGGCACCACCGCATCCGGCCAATCAAATAACTGACGAAACGCGTCGGCATCGGGTGGACGACCAACCACCACTACACCCGCCGCTGCAAACTCAAAGAAACGTGTCGCTATCTCCTCTACGCCACCGGTCTCTTCCTCGGCGTTGGACTTTGCCGGTAGTGCAATAGACAGACGGGTTCGTTGCAACATGGACGCATACAGCTTGCGGTGCTCAGCAGGGCTATCGACAAAAAGCTTCTGGCGCCTGGCAGTATCAAACAGGTAGAACAGCCTGTCGGTGTCTGCGAAACGCTTGAGTTGCTCGTGCAGTGCCGCCTCGCGTCTGCCGATATAACTCAGATCAATGACACGTTCCAGCGGCCTCAGCACATCAATGAACGCCGTTGTGTCTACACCACAAGGCAGATACGTGCACGGGACATCAATCAGATTGCCCAGTAACGGTACGCTGGACGCGGTGCCCAGAAATACATGATCAAAATTGCAGAAAGGCTCTTTCATCAAGCGCCACTGCAATAATTCCTTCGGCCAGCACTCGGAGATAAAGCACACCTTTTTGGCCGGATGTTCACGCCAACCACGAACCTGATTAAGCAAGTGCATCTGCCAGGGATTATCCAGCACCAGTACGATGAGATCATGGTGCGGCTGAAGAGCATCAAGGTGCGCCATGGACGCAATGCTGTCGGCTCTGACAGGGTTCAGCCCCAGGTAGCGCGCACTACGGTATCGCTTACGTCGCCCTGATTGTTCGTTCTCAGGACAACACAACGTGGTATCGCACAGCGCGGTGATGACATCTTCAAATTCGTACAGTGACCCATTGGCTGCCTGATGCCGGAAGTTCCTCACCGACAATATCAGCACAGACTCCAGTGTTTTGGGTGTGTTCATGAATCAGCGTTTTATCGCTTTGAGAATGCCTGCTGTATACGCCTCAACCATGGCTTGCAGGGAGTACCGGCAAGCTGATTGCCGTGCACCTAGTGACAATTGCTCCAGACGCTTGGAATCGGTGAACAAATCAATGGCTGCCGCTGCGTATACTGCTTCATCCGCAACAGTCACCAGTCCATTGTGGCCGGATTCCATATAAGCAAATTCGGGACTGTGGAATTCATAGTCCATGGTCAGCATGGGAATACCCGCAGAAAACGCATCCACGATATGCAACCCCACCAACCCTGGGTTGAGTACAGCGCTGGCTACCGCGTATGCCTGAGCCTTTACCTGGCCGGTTTGCACGCCAAGGTAGTGAACCCAGTCGCACTGCGTCTGCGCGGTTTTTATCGCGCCCGCCGACGGGCCATCTCCAATACACACCAGGTGAAAATCGGGAATCTGTTGCCTGATCAGTTTACTGGCAGACAATAATTCGCTGATTCGCTTGGCTGGGTACATCGAGCCACAAAATAACGCAACCGTAGCACCCGGTGCGATGGACAGGCCTCCCAGAAACTGGCGCTGGTCCTGTTCGCTGACCTCATCCACCAGAGCTCTGAACTTCTCAGCATCAATGGTGTTGTTGAATACCGTTATTCTGTCAGCGTCATAGCCACTGTCCAGCAGCGAGCTGCGAGACGCATCGGTATAGGCGAAAAACCAGTCTGAACCACGCAGCAGAAATCGTTTCCAGGCTTCGCGAACACCGGTTGCACGCAGACTCTGGAAATTACGCCCATGCCCCCAGAACGCAAACTTCCGAGCTCGGACTACACGGGTGTAAAGCTGAATGAAATAGTTGATGAGCAGGCGATTCTCCTGCATGCAGATGATCAGATCTGAACCCAGAATGTGCCTGGGGGGTATCTGCAGCAAAATCTCCTTACCGCCCAGGCGCAGACAATATGACGGTATTTGCGTGCTACCCGGCAATTCTCCGGTATCATTTTTGGCGATGGATTCGGGCGTGGGTTTACCAAAGTACACGTCCAGCATCACATCATGCTTTTGCAATTCGTCACGTAACCGGTTGAGAAAATCAACACGGTAATGAAACATACGAAAAAGTATGATGGAAACTCTTCGTTGCATTAATGGTGGCAAGTGTGGTGCTACCCAAGATGTGAACTAACGACAACCTATCAGGCCTGCCGCTGAATGGACTACCCACCAATTACTATCGGTGTTGTCACCTACAGTGGCTCATTTATTGATTTTAGCAGCTTCCTGACAGAACTGGTTCCGGCTGTAACGCACTACCCCGGGCCCTGTCAATTGGTGGTGGTCAACAACAGTGGGCACCAAGCTCTGGCGGATACGGAAGCTGCCGTGCTCAGGGCGTCTGTAAATCAGCACGCCGAATGTGTCGTGGTGGCCTCTACCGACAATAATATTGCCATCGGCCGTAACACGGTTTTTGACCATGCACAGCACGATCTGGTGGCGTTGATTGACGATGACGAATTTCCGACCCCTGCCTGGCTTGTTCATCTGGTTGATACGCTGCAGCGCAACCAATGCGGCGTGGTTGCTGGCCCGGCATTGCCGCTATATCTGTTTGATACGCCAAAATGGATACGCAGCCTGGATTTGCACCGGGCCAACGGCAAGCAAACCGATCAAAGGATTGACAACTGTCCAACCGCCAACGTGCTAATCGACTCACGTCGTATTGTGGGGGAACTGTTCAACACCGACTACGGTAAATCAGGCGGTGAGGATTCCGAGTTCTTTCTCAGGCAACGCGATGCCAATGTGGATATGCGCTGGAGTAATGAAGCTGTTGTGTACGAATATATCCCGGCATCCAAGTCAACCACGCGTTATATGATTAAACGCAGCATTCTGCAGGGTGCTTTAAACAGAAAAATACTCACCGCACGTGGAGACATTGCCTCGCAACCGACATTTGTGGCGCGCTCCCTTGCTGTCTTCGTCTGCTCACTGATTATTGGAACAGGCCTGTGCATCATCGGCCACCAGCGCGCCGGACACTGGCTGCAACGTGCATTCGGCAATCTGGGTCATTGCGTCTCTTTCCGCTCCAGGCTTTACCCACATGCCTGATGTGAAAACACACTGACTACAACACGCATAGAACGAGACAGTAGCCTTGTCGTTGTCATTAGCAACAGGATGATTGACAGCACTGACAAGCATCGCAATTCATGCGTCAACTAGTAAACAACAGCGACCTTTTGCCTGCGCCGTGCAAGTTTGCCAGTGAATGGTTATCAGCGTGTGGCTGTTCATTGAAATCAGGGGGAACCTGGCCTAAAGACCGAGAATCAGCGGTACGAACTGGAGCTTTCAAGCCGGTATCGTGAACATCCGCACACTTGCAACGATAACCGCCCTCTTTACTGACCAATTATCTAACAGAGCAATTTTAGTTTTACTGCAGTAGCCGCTAGATAAGTCAGCAGCATAAAAAAATCGAATGCCCGTCGTTCGCGACGAGAGCATCAAAACAATAATAATAATAAAAGAGATTTAGATGCGCTTCTGGCCCTTTGCCGCGAGTCGGCAAGTGATTGAGTTCACACTTAAACTTGTTCCTGTGGTTGTATTAACGGCCTGTGGTGGCGGCACCGGATCTGAAGATCCGGACGCCGGCCTGCAAGCCGGTGCGCAGATACCCACCAGCTCGTTGACGGACGCTGATGTATTGCCTTCAGGTATGCAGTCATTCAATGTGTCTACCGCACAGCAAACAGCGGGCGCGGGGGCAAGCGCGGGTTTATCCAGTTCATCGGGCACGACAGACAGCGTTGACGAGTCATTGCCACTGGGGTTGGCAAGGCCCGTCAACCGCACCCAGGCACTCGCCCCCTCGCCGCCACCCACCGATACTGCAGATGTGGCGCTCACAGAGACAGGCCCTGAGCCAGACGTGACCACAGCTCAAAGCCCGGTGCCAGTGGCCGGTATTACCGACGCACCGGAACCGCACACAGAGCCTGTAGACACTACGATTCCCACTGAATCTGACAGTTCGGTCTCAGCGGCAGAACCTGAAAATCCTGTTGCGCCCACTACCGATGCCAACACGACGGTGCCGGAAGAACCTGTTTCACCACAGCCCGACGTTGCCGTGCAGCCCAGTGCTCCACCAGAGCCTGTCACTCCAACCCAGGGCAGCACTCCGGAAGAACCTGCCAGTGCCTTGCCGGTGAAGTCATTTAACATTGGCTCCAAGGTAGGTGATGTCACCAAGCTACTGAGCAACCTGCCGGCATCGGCCTCGCAGACCAACGTACAACAGACTCCCATTGCGGTGGCCGATGGCTACCTCTATACCGCCAACATCGAACATGGCCCGCGCGGTGATGTACGAGGCTATGACCTGAAAACGGTCATACGCCAGGGCACGCAGAACGACAACGGAGTCTGGAGCTGGCAGCAGACCGTAGTGGAAGACAGGACGATTCATGACAAGTGGCATACCGCACCGTCTATCGAAGTAGACAAGCAGGGCCTGATTCATGTGGTCTATAACCTGCACAACTTTCCGTGGCAATACAAGCGCAGCACTCAGCCGCATGACCTGAATACGTTCGAGTTCCGCGGGCAGTACGTGACTGACGAAGAGATACGCATATCGGCGGAAGAGAACAAGACCACTTTTCCCACGCTGGGCAAAGCGGATATTCCCGGCAACCAGGTCACCTACCCCGCCTTTTTCAAGGATCGTAACGATGACCTGTACTTGTCCTATCGGTTTGGTGCAACGCCCAAACAGAGTTTCTCTAACCGCACCATGAGTTCAGGCGTATCTGTCTATAACTCTGTAACGCAAACGTGGCAGGCGCTGGGCGGCCAATTACCGCTAACATCAGCAGACTATCAGCAACACCCGGATGCGCCAAACGAATCGATAGCCATAGCGGCCAAACGCGGCTGGACAAATTACCATCCCAGACTGGTGTTCGATAACAACAACAAGCTGTTTATCAGCTGGTTCTGGCGCAGTGGTACCGCCGGTGCCATGCTGACAAAACCGTGCCTGATATACAGCTCAGACCGCTCATCGTTTTTTGACAGCTCCAACAACGGCGTGTCACTGCCGATGGAACCCGATCAGTGTGGGAACCTGGGTTACGGCGATAACCAGAAGTTTTACAGTGTTGGTAACACGGCTATCAACAACAATGGCGAGGTGCACGTTGTTCTCAGCCCCGACGATACCAGCCGCAAGATTGTCTACTTCGACAAGGCATCGGGTGAATGGCGACGTGAAAATTCGCCCTACAACGCTACCGAGATATTCTTCGATGCAGACGATACCCTGTGGGCGATTGCCAGCAATATCAGGATTTACAAGCGACCTAAGGGCAGCTCTACCTGGCAGACCGTGTACGAAGACACCTCTGGCGACAATTGTTATCCGAGAGTCACACTTACAGAAGACCAGAGCTTTGCATTCATTCACGCTGAGGCCTGCGACTACGGCGCTGTAACTGTGTACGGTCTCAGACTGAAATAGTGGCTATTGGATATCTGCCGTGCAGCTGCAAGGATGCTCTATACAACTGCACGAAATACAACTGCACAGAAAATTACGCAGTCACAGGAGTATCTGTGGCTGCCGTTTGCCAGTGAGCTCAGTGCAATTGCACTGAGTAGACAGACACACTTTTCTTGTCACACGCCTGGGTGTGAACATAGACAAACTGCTTGTTGAGATCAGTTGACACCCGTGGAAAACAATCGTTGCCTTTTTTGTTGTGATAGACGGTTCGCCACTTGCTTGCATCTTTGTCTCGCTTGTACAACCGCAGCCCACTGGCCACTGCCCACAAAGAGCCTTCACGATCCACGAATATATCACTGACGCCATTCAAGCCGCGTTCACGACGCCAGAAATCTTCACCCGGAGTACGGCTGAACACGGCAACACCGTTGGACAACGAATGGGCCAGGTAGTAAATAACACCGGATGGAGCCACTACCAGGGATGCCATATTGTAAAACTGATCCCACGCCTTCAACCCTTTGTTTGAGCAATCTTCTACGGTGACGGGCAGTGCTTGTTCATCAGCCTCTGGCGTGTAAAAGTTGACTTTGTCGTCTGAAAGAAAAACACACGGGCGTGTGTATTGAACACCCGCCAGGCCCTCTCGCCAGCTCATGCCGACGTGCAAGGTGTTATCGGCATCAAACGCCAACTGCGGTGATGAGGCTGTCCATCCAGTGCTTGCAGCGAACGGGACTGAGTCATTACGCGACCCTTCTTTAGCCTGCCAGTCTCTCTGGTTCAGCTTCAGGTTGCCACCCACGGGCGACCAGGTGCGTGACTCTACATCGTATGACGCTATGCCGGCACTCATGGAGCGCTTGCTGAACCTTTGATCGGGGCGTGCAGCAAACCGGTAAGCGACGTGCAGAGCGCCTGACTGGTCCCGGGTAAAAGCAGGATAGGTAATCTGATTACCCGGAATTGCAGCGGTGCCCAGATCGGGAAAGTTGGTTCTGTTCCGATACTTGAGCGCATGCAGTTCATCGTCGGACACCGCCTGCCCCAAAAATGTGAACTCGGAGATGTCTTCAGGATTAACCGACCGGACGTACTGCCAAGGTGTATTGTGCATGTTGTAGGCGACGTGTACGTGACCCTGCTGATCAACGCCAACAGCCGGCGCTGTGTGCCAGGGATTGTATACTGTGCGGTCGTCAATCAACTGGGAGGTCCAGCTCCATCCGCCATCGTCGGTGCGCTGCCCCTGGCGAAGCACCGTGTGCAAACCAATACCATTGATATCGCCCTTGGCACCTGGCTCAATATTGGCGGTATAGACACGGCCGTTGTGATTGGCTATTGAAGATTGCAATGCATTGACCTGAGAGACAGACACCGGCTGCCTGTCCAGAATGCGCGTAACCACCACTCCCTGAGAGTTGCGCGGCGAATAATCGATCCACGCTGAAGAGTCTGGGCTAGAGGCCAGGGCAACGCTGCTCATCAGCGCTCCGGTAACCGCTGTTAGAGACACCATCCTTTTTGTGACTTCAAGACTGACAACCGTCATGCACAACTACTCCACTGATAAAGAAAGCTGGCCCGACGATGATACTGTCAAGGCGACACGTGTTACATCTCTATCCTAACTGCTGTGACTGAATCTGCAGCGTCTGGTCACGGTCGAATAACGGGTTTTTCAGTTACCAGATACTAATGGTCAAACTGCCTGTAAACCTGTAACGGTCAGGCTGTAACACGTCGGGAAAGCGTCGCTCTCTACCGGTGAGAGCGCCTTGTTCAGCAAGATACCGCAGCCATGCACACACTCATGGACCGTTCCATGCAAACACGTTTCATGCAAAGCCAGTCGTGACCCCGTAAACTGGATAAGTCGAGGGGCCCTACTCAACAAGACACCACCGGTTACACTGAATGCGAGCTACACCCGTAGTAGTGATGAGATCAAGACCCAGACGCTGCGCCACCCAGTTTGTGGCAATAGCCTTGTTCGGCCTGTCAAACACGCTCGTAGCAGCAGACGAGCCGGTAACTTATTCTCTGGATCTCATATTGCCTTCACTGAGCGTGTCAGAGTCGCAGAAAATTGCACAGCAGACCCCTATCGCCGTGCTGAACAACCACGTGTATATCGTCAATATAGAACCGGGAGAATCCGGAGATGAGGATGGTGTCAGCCTGCACACCATCATTCGGCGTGGTGTAGAAGATGCCAGCGGACAATGGTCCTGGTCAGAAAAAACACTCGAGACTCGTACCATCTACGACACTTGGCATACCTCACCTGCTATCGGCACCGACCGCTCAGGCTATATTCATGTTGCGTATAACATGCATAACATGCCATGGCAATACACCGTGTCCGACCAGCCAGATTCCATAGGCAGCTTTACGTTTGTTGGTGACGAACTGTCGCTAGAGGATATAAAAGTGGTCAAGTTCGACAACAGAACCAGCTTCAAGACGATGGGATACGCCGCCATCCCGGGCAACCAGATCACCTACCCGGCGTTCTACAATAATACGGCGGGCGATTTGTTCGTAACCTATCGGTTTGCGGCAAAACCTGCCCGACGCTTTGAGGACAGAACCATGAGTGGCGGCATCGCCCGGTTCGACAATACCGAGCGCACATGGCAATCCACCGGCGGCGACTTGAACAGTGCCCGTAAAGACTACGACACCTCCTGGTTCAAGAAAGACATTGAACCTCTGGCCATCGCCTCTCAAACAGGCTGGACCGTTTATCACCCCAGACTGGCATTCGATGGTGACAATAGAGCCTACATAGCGTTCTACTGGCGTGAAGGAGTTGCCGGTGAAACATTGATAAAACCCTGCCTCATCACCACGACAGATTTCCAGCAATTTTCTACACTGGAAGGTGAGGCGGTCAACTTGCCGATGACAGCGCAGGATTGTTCCAACATATCCACCGAGATGGCTTCCAATAGCGAGTACAACACCATCGGCAGTATTGCCGCTGCTCAAGGCGGCAGCCTGTATATGATAGTCAGCCCGGCTACGGGTGATCGACAATTGCTTACCTTCAGACAGGGCGAGTGGTCCAGTGAATCCAGCCCGGACGAGGCTACCGAAGTGTTCGTTGATAAGGGTGATAACCTCTGGGCTATGTCGTCTGGGCTTAATGTCTTCAGACGCTCAGCTGACAGTAACGACTGGCAGCAGGTGATCAATGCAGACGATAGAACCGCGTGCTATCCCAAGGTTACGTTGAACGATGACAAGAGCATCGCCTATGTCTATTCGCAATCCTGTGATGAACCCAATACAGTGGCAGTTCACAAACTGGATCTGATGCCACGATAAACCCGTCACCAACGCAAGCCTGATGCACGTGATCAGCGTGTTGATGGCACTCTGCAGACTACTCAGACAACCAGCACTCGGCTTCTCTGGCGCATCAACATAATGATAAGGACAGTCTCACCCAACCACACGGCTACCGGTACCATATAGTAGTTTTGCGTGGTGAAATACAACAGCGCTATGAACACATAAGTGATAGTGGCCGATACGATACCCACCATTAGCAGGAATCTGAACTTCATGGCAACTGCGTATTGCTGCGTCAGCCAGGAGCGATACAACAGTGTCATCGCCACCACACTCCATAGCAACAGAAACACAACCGCGTTCTGATAGTCAGGGAATATTCTGTCCAGAAGCCCTGTGTAATGGCACACAGCCAGCGTGGTAAAATACAGTGCTGACAATCCCATATTGACCTGGGTAAGCGCAGAGACATTACGCGCTACAGCCTCAAGACCTTCCTTGTTAAAGGTTTCGCGCAAGCGTGGCAATGCCGCATTGATCAGGCCGGTATTCACCACGGTAACGGGGACGGTCAGTAGCCTGGCAAGATTGAAATAGCCCACAATCAACGGGCCTGCAACGACCATGAGAAACGGCGTAATACCCTGATTCTGCACCCAGCTAGTCAACATACCCAGAAAGCTGAACTGCCCCTGGCTCCAGTAGGTTGCCAGCAGGCGCATTCGGGCCGACAGGGACATGCGACGGGCAGTGAACAAGGCCGCTATACACAGGTAGTTGACCGACAGCGCAACCGTTTTGCTTACGCAGAAAATAATGAATATCGTCCACAGTGCAGAGGATTCTTCCAGCTCCACCAACAGCATGCCTGATATCAGCAGGACAAAGTACACCACGGTACTCATCAATGAGATGTCCTGCCTTGCCTTGACATACGCATACTTGCGAAACAGATCAAACAGGGACAACAGGAAAGCGAAAACACCGGCTGCCGCTATCGCTCGCTTATTGCCCTCGAAATACGGAATGGCGTGCGGGATGGCAAGCGCCATGGCAACAAGAGCGGCAAACATACCGAAAATGCACACATACAGTAAGAAGGTGCTCAAAAAACTGGCTTGAATAATTCGTTCCCGTTTGCCGGCAATGCGTAACGTCATCTGCCCGTGTAGCGTGCTGCCGAAGCTGCCGCTGATGAGATTACAAACCACCATCAGAAAACTGTACAGACCAAAAATCTCTACGCCCACAGCCGTCAGCAGCAAATAGGATGCGACAAGATTCGCCAGGCTCAGTAAAATCTGATCTGCAACCGATAATATCTGCTTGCTAAACAGCAATGCTTTCAACACTGAAATGATGGCCCATGTCGCTAATCCAATCGTCAAATGATAGCTAATTCAAACGGTCTAAAACTGTCTTTTTTCACAGTGACACTGTTGATTACACTGATGTTCGGGTTGTATCCCAAAGACTTTGGCCCGGGGCACGTACCCGCCCTCAACGCTGACGGAGATCTGGCTTTCACACGCTATTCGCTCGCGAGTACTGAACTCGATCTGACGGGCCTGGCACAGTCCAGCACGATTCAGTCCGACCCTGGCCAAGCGCTGGCATTTGATGTCACTCTGGCGATTCCTCAGATGCCAGACATACAAACACGTTTCACCACCCTTTTCTCTATCAACGATGCCTTTGGCGGCAACAAGATACTGTTGGGGCAATGGAAAGATTATCTTATTGTCATGGCGGGGGACGATTACCCCAACGAGGCCGAGTTGCCACGCATCACGGTATCCTTGAGCTCGATCAGCCACTACCAGTACCCACAAGCGCTTCAGGTTCGGCTCAGCGCAACGCAGGTGGCAACCACGCTAGTGATCAATGGCGAGCCGGTGGCCATGAGCCGCGAGTTCATTGTGTCGCTGCAGCCAGAGCATTATCGCGTATCGCTGGGTAATACACTGGATCGCAAGCAGGGCTGGACTGGATCGTTAGCGGCATTTGAACTGTCGGTGTACGACGCCGACATCAACACCACCCGACTCAGCCTGGAGCCGGGTACAGGCGCGCCATGGGTCTTGCACTCGGCGTTTTCAGTATTGGATACCGAGTGGTTATCACTTGAATCATTGCAAGAAGGATTCTGGTCCACGTTCAAACGGGATGTGATCATCAATTTTATAGGCTTTATACCCGTAAGCTTTAGCCTTTTCCTTCTTGCCGCCACCCGATTCCGGCCGGCAACATCAGCGCTCCAGACCGTTGCCGGCAGTGCGCTGATCAGCCTGATTATCGAAAGTGCTCAGGTGTTCATACCGTCCAGAACCTCTAGCATGGTAGACTTGGCAGTCAATTCAGCTGCCGGCGCACTGACAGCACTGTGCTGCTATCTGGTAGTGCGATGGTTAAGGCGAAAGCCTCTCCCTACCCCAACAGATTAGCAAGGATACGGCACGCCACCTTTTCAACGTTCGCTTATTCGCTTACCTTCAGACACTCACTAGAAGCGATATCGCACGCCACCTTTCGATGTTCGTTTGCGGTCGGACTTGATCTTCACGGGCCTGGCGTCTGGCGCTATAGCCACTGGACCGCCGGCCTCCTCTTCAGCCAGTCGGGACATTACCAGTAAAAAGTAGGCACACAAGTAAAACTCGAAGAGCACACTTAGCGGCCGCAGCAGCGAGTACTCACTCAGATTCATTAATACAAGGATGACAACCGGCCCGACGAACCCGTACATGAAACTGGTATCGCCACGCGTCTTGAAGCAATTTCTCACGTAACCGATCATGTTCCACAGCACCAGTGCCAACAGCACTAGCCCACCTGCCACGGCGGTGTCCAGAAAACCATTGTGGAAATGTCCCAGATCCTGTGGGATGACGTACTTGCGGTTTTCCTGCACTGTTTCATGCTGATCAAAAGACCACCCCAAGAACGGCCTCTCTTCAATGGCAGCTGCTGCTATCTCCCACAACTCGGTGCGTCCGGTAAGGTCGGTTCGCTTGCCCAGCGAGCTGGTAAAGGTTTCGGTCAGTTCTTCGGTAGCATCGTTTACCAGAATGAAACCCACAAGGGAGAACATGACTAGCACACCAGACCCGACATAGACTACTCGCTTGACTGAACTGCGAAACAGCGTAAGAAACTTCAGCCAGATCAGCATGGCGATAATGGCGATGGACACCGTGATAGACGTTCCACTACCCGACATGACGATAGTGAACGCAAACAGACACAAAGCCAGGCTGCAGTAGATCTTGATGGCGCGCGAGTTGCCGCCGCCGAGGAGGATGTACAGACTACTCCACACGCCCAGCACCGCACTGGCGCCAGCCACGTTGGGGTTACCGGGCAATCCTCCATAGCGCGCCGAGCCTTCGGCAAATTCAATCACACTCAGTTCATTGGCAAAAAACAATACGAAACTGTACAGATGCACCAGAAACACAGGAAACAGTATGGTGAGGCAAAACTTGCGATCCCAACGATCGGAACCGCTGTGCTGCGTGGCATACACAATGGCTATCAGAATACCGATACCTATCTGTACCGTGCTGAAGAACACCTGTTGAGGGTTGACGCTCACCGTGGTGCCGTACAGCAGCACCGCAATAATCAGTAGAATATGCGGATGGGCTACCAGCGTTTTCACGATGGTTTTGAGAAAAAACACCGAGTACAACAGGACAAAGATATAAATGCCGATGCCCAGAGTAGCCTTGAACTCCTCAATCTGATCGCTACGTGCATCATCGGTACCGCCACCTGATGCGGTGAATTGCAGGCTCGCCAATGCATCCACAGGATTAAGCAGTATCAGAAAATCCGATGAATAGATAAACACATACACCATCAGCAACAGGCTGCTGATACCCGCAGGCAGCCGCCAGCGGGCATTGACGATGTTCTTGAAAACCTGAAGCGGGCTACTACTGGTATTAAAGGTAACCGCACCGCCGTCAAACACCGTCTTCTTTCTTCTACGCCTTGTTCTGTTCTCAGCCACAATGATCCCGCGCAATAGCTAGTAAGCGTTCTTACTACTGAACCCACGCACCAGCGTCAGCAGCAGTATCTTGATGTCGAACCAGACAGACCAGTTCTTCATGTATTCCAGATCAAACTCAACGCGCTTTTCCATTTTCTCCAGCGTATCGGTCTCACCACGCCAGCCATTGATCTGTGCCCATCCGGTAATACCCGGTTTTATCTTGTGACGCATCATGTAACCGCTTATCTTGGACCGGTACTCTTCATTATGCGACACGGCGTGCGGACGTGGCCCTACCAGTGACATCGTCCCCGTTAGCACGTTGTACAGCTGAGGCAACTCATCCAGCGAATACGAGCGCAGAAAACGCCCGAGACGCGTAATACGCTGATCACCCTGCACAGCCTGTACCACAGCACTTCCGTCTTCCTGTGTGATCATGGTACGAAATTTCAGCACCTTGATCTCCTTGCCGTTCACACCATAGCGTCTCTGGCGAAAAATCACCGGGCCAGTGGAGTCGCGCTTGATGGCCGCGGCAATGAGTAGTAACACAGGGCTCAGTACTATCAGCCCCAGAAAAGAGGCCACAATATCTATCAGGCGTTTGGTTATCTCACCAAACCCCTTGATACCTACCGCCGTCATGTTGATCAGCGGCACTCCCCCAATCTCGTCGATGGAACCTTGCAGCAAGCTGATACCGAAAAGATCAGGGACCACACAGACATCCACTGAAGAATCCTCCAGATCGCTGACTATCCGCCGCGTTTTACTGATCTCGCTTAACGGCAACGCAATCCAGACCTGATCAATGGGATTGGCCTGGGCGCGGCGAGCCTCCACAAACGGCGCCAGATCCGCTATTGCCCCTTCAATGGAATAGTTCAGCAGCACAGAGCCGTCGGCGATAGGGTCATCGGTGAAAACGCCAGAAACCCTCATACCTACCCACGGATTGTTTTCCAGCTGGTGTACTGAATTACACGCAAGCTCACCAGAGCCTACGATAGCCACCGTGCGCCAGTTCAAACCGCTTTTTCTCAGTTGCCGGAGAATGACACGCACCACTACGCGCCCTAACACGATCACCACGACAGAGAGCACCACCGAACAACCAAACCACAGCCTTGAGACCACCTCACCGTATTTGGTCAGGAAGGCAAATAGTCCCACGATGAGTACCACCAGGCCAAAACAGATGAATAACCGCCCCATCTCTGAGACCAGACTCCGGCCTCGTGCGGACTTGTACACACCTGCACTCCTGAAGACAAGATACGTGGTCACCACCGTCACCTGAATAACGAAAACCGTTTCTGTCAGCAGTGTCAGGTCACCTTCGGTGATTCTGTGGACCAGTAAAAAACACACAACGATGAGCACCAGCTCATAGATTGAGAACAGTCCTTCAAACAGGTTCGCTCTGGTTTTTAAAAATCCGGTATCCATGCTCTTTTACGCTGACGTGAACGTCAGCCCTGCCTCGCTGCAATGATCATTTTGCAAGCGCATGTTCATAGGCTGCCAATAATTTGGGGGCTTCATGCTCCCAACTGAGTTTCTCTGTCACACGGGTACGGCCATAATCACCCATGCTCTTTCTCATGTCGGGATCGGCCAGTAGCTCGAGAATCTTGTCTGCAAAGTCTGCGGAGTCATTGGGCTTGGCATACAGCGACGATTCCAGTGCCGAGTATCTGCCCTCTTCCATGTCGTATTGAACGATAGGCTTGGCCAGCGCCATGTATTCCATGATCTTGTTCATGGTCGATTTGCTGTTCATGTCGTTGACCACATCCGGGTTCACGCACGCGTCAGCGGTGTTGAGTATATCCACCAGCGCCTCATCCGGTACCCGACCTTCAAAGGTCACGTACTGATCCACACCCAGTGTGGTGGCAAGCTCTGTCAGAGAATCGATTTCGGTGCCTGATCCCACAATGCAGAAATGAATGTCCGTGCGCTTGTGTGTCTCCACGATATACCGGATGGACTCCAGCAAACCATCAACCCCTTCTTGCTTGCCCATCACGCCCACGTATCCCACCATGTACGTCTTGCCGTAGCGGTATTGATCCACAGGTGCTTTGATGCGCAACCGATCCAGCTTCGGACCACTGCGCACAATGTGTACCTTGTCGGGATCTACACCGCCGCGCTCGATGGCAATCTGCTTGTAGGATTCATTGGTGGCAATACAAATAGTGGCCGTCTTGAAGGTCAGTTTTTCCAACAGACAAATCAACCGGTAGAAAATACCCTTCTTGCCAAACTTTGCGATAAACAATTCGGGATTGATATCGTGGTGATCAAAAATGAATTTCTTGCCAAACGGCTTGTAGATCCACGCCAGAATAAAAACCAGATCCGGTGGGTTGCAGCCGTGCAGAACATCAAACCCGTGCTTGAACAATACCCTGAAGCTCAACACCAGTTGCCAGAAAACCGCCGCTGAATACTCCACCAGATAACCCAGCGCACCATCCGCTTCTGCCGGCAGAGGATGGCGATAGACATGTACACCTTCCAACAACTCGTACGAGAGATTGTACTTCTGAGTCTTGGGCGAGATGATGCTGACTATCATGCCAGCATCCCTCAGTGTTGTGGCTTCCTGCCATACGCGCCGGTCGAACGGCACTGGCAGATTTTCAACCACGATACAGACCTTTTTTCCGGCCAGGGTACTCATTCATGCAACTCCATCAGCAGCGGCCGTCTCATCAATGTCATGGACAACCAGCGACGTGCGGTAAAGGTGAGGCTCCCGGTTGTGCGTGTGCGTCAACAAGGCATGGCCCAGCAGCGAACTGGAAGGTTGTTTGGTACCGTAGGTTTCCGAGTACCAGCCGGCTATTGGCTGGAGCTGGCCGCTAGCGTGCGTCCACTCGAACTGTACCGGCAGTTCAATCAGTAGTGCCTTTGCACTATCTTGACGTGTTGCCCGCCAGCGATGTGTGTCTAACTGTTGCAATGTGATGTCAGGATGCAGATGAAGTGCCAGTTGTACCGTGCACGCATCTACCCCGGCATCCAATGTAACCAGATCGTGAAGTTCAAAGCGCTTTTCACCATCATTGTGTACCGTGCGCTGGTGCTGCACGCCCTGCTCTGCGTACCCGTCATGCAAGGCGGATACGCTCGACAGAAACCCGGTTTGTGGTCCAGCGGTGTCGACGTTGCCCCACTCACCGCGTTTCACGCACTGTACCTGTACGTCCGTTTTTCTGGACCATAGAAAGTCCCCGGTAATCTCGGACTGATTGGTATTGTTGATACTCAGCGTGTTGTGCGCAGCCGTACTGCGAAAATAATGTCGCCATTCCCCAGAGGAATGATACGTATAGGTGCCGGGGTCCACGAGCCACCAGTGCTCATCAATAGCCAACGTTATACTCAGCGCATCGGCATGACTGTGTGCGGCAGTGGCCAGATAGCCAAACGGGCCGGCCCTGAACAGCACACGACAACGATGCCCACGCAGTACGTAGTAACCACCGGTTTCAAACGTATCCGGCACACCCACCTCGGCCACCTTTTTCTGGTAGATAGCCTCGATAGCGCTCGTATCAGACGCCTGTAACAGCTGTGTATACCAGAAGTGCTTGCTATACAACGATGCCGTTGAGCCAGCTACGGGCGTGCATGAAACCTGCGGTGTCTGTGCGTTCAGAACATGCCCGATCGGTTCCAGCAAGGCATCAAACACGCTAACACTCACGTCAGGATTGAACCGACACACCACACCGCTATCGGCGTCACCCACTTGCGCAGGCGCAGCGGTTGATGAACACATGGCATCCAGAAAACGGTACATGTCAACCAGTCGCTCTTCATACAACGCCGATACCGGCTGCTGGTAACGTTTTGCCACAGACCAGGCAAGCCAGAAATACTCCAGTGACCATAGATGATAATAAATGGCCTGCTCTTTGTTGACACCATCGTCATGCGTTTGCAGCGCCGCTTCGGTTTCAAGTTCGGCAAAGGCAGCCTCTTTCCACGTTGCGCCTTTTGCACCCAGATCGAAAACGTTACACGCTACCCAGACACCGGTAAGCTCGCCAACCAGATGATTGTTGGCAGATGAGTAGCGGGAATAGTTGCCTGCGATAAACGCCACCTGAGCCTCAATGTGGACTTTTAACTGCTCCGCATCCAGATCCAGTGAGAAGATACCCTCCCGGTTACCACCGCTTTGCAGCAAGCCGTGAATCAGGCTCCACGATATCAGCCTCAAGCCCACCTCAAGAGAGCTGCACCAGTGTATGCCCATGCCGACCGGGTTTTGCTCAAGCCAGCAGGCCAGATGGGACGCAAGCTTTGCACGAACCTTGTCATCGTCCTGGAATGCCACACGGATAGCCATGGGTACGAGGAACTGATGACGGCCCACCTCCCACAGGTATTTGATCTCGCCCACGCTCTGATCGTTTCGATAATCGATAGACCGGCCAAACTTGCGCGGAGTCTGCACACCGGTCTTGGGATCTGTCAGCCATTGTACCGGCGCACCCAGCGAGTACTGCGATTGGGCATCAAACAGTGCCAGTGTATTGTTCAGCCACTGCTGTCGATGCTGATCGAGCGTACCGATATCACTATCGTGTTCGCGCACCGAACCCGGCGCGGAGGCCGCCTCTACGAGTACGTTATCAAACAGGTTTTGCGCAGCCAGTGTGAGCCCCTGGCTACCGGGCGTATGCCATCCGGCACGGAAGCGACCAAGATCGATGGAATAACCGATCAGCCGCCGGCAACGATGCACAATCTCTTGAACAGACATCGCCTTGAGTCTGTTCATAAGCCATTTTCGTTCGATCTTCACGCGCTGCGTGCCACGGTATCGCTTGAGTGGGTATCAACCTCCATGCCCTGCATCTGCCGTAGCCAGATCTCCATGTTCAGTAACGACCACAGAATTTTTTCGTGATTCTGCCTGTTATCAAGATGCTCCTTGAAGAGCTTCTGGATAACGGCTGCATCCAGATACTCATGCAGACACGCACCCGGTGCTGCTATCAAGTCATGCAAGTAGTCAGATAAGCTTGTTCTAAACCATTGTTCTATCGGTACCTTGAACCCCAGTTTTTTTCGCTGAATGATTTTGTCAGGAATAATATCCTTCGCCGCTTCACGCAGTATCCATTTGGTGCGCTTGCCCCGCACCCGATAGTGATCTGGCAACTGCGAAACAAACTGTGCCAACCGGATATCCAGAAACGGCATTCTCGCCTCAAGGCTTGCCGCCATGGTCATCCTATCGCCACGTTCCAGCAGATTATTAGGCAACCAGACTGACTGATCAAACGCCAGAATATTACGCAGCGCTGAGCCGCCTTCATAGTGAAACCTGCCAGGTTCTGTAGTCTCAGCCGATCGAGGCGACGTACCACCGTGCAAGGCATTGCAAATCTTGAGATCGGTGGAACCGAACCAGCGCTGCATACGATCAGTCGTACTGTCAGCCAACAGGCTATTCAGTGCGCACTTGATTTTTTCATGCTGCACGGGCAAGCGATGGCGCACAGCTGAGCGCAGCACCTTACGCATGGGCCGAGGAATAAACGCTGCATACGCTGCGTATTGCTCGTAAGCATGCTTGGGATATCCCCCGAGCACCTCGTCACTGCCCTCACCGGTCAATACCATCTTGACCTTTTCACTGGCCAACCGCGAGAGCAGCAGGATAGGCACATCTGATGGCTCGGACACCGGACCATCCCGGTAATAGATAGCCTCTGGCAAGTAGGTGATGAAGTCCTCCGGCTGTATCACCTTCTCGTGATGATCAGTACCGTAGGTGTCCGCAACCAGTCTTGCCGAGTCCAGTTCACTCAGATTTTTCTGCTCAAACCCGATGGAGAAGGTCTTTACCGGCGTGCTCATGTGTCGCGTCATTAATGCCACGATGACGGTCGAGTCAATGCCGCCCGATAGAAAAGCACCGAATGATACATCGCAGTTCAGCCGGCATGCCACGGCATTATCAAGCAACGTCAGAAACTGTTCGTGCACCGGGCCCTCAGCCTCTATCGACGCTGCGTTGTCTTGCCTGGGCTGAGTATCCGGGTGCTGGTAAAACCGGGTTTTATCCAGCGTGTTCTTTGCCGGGTTGTAGATGGCAAAGGTGCCGGGGTCCAGCTTGAGAATCGACTTCAGCAACGTGCTTTCACCGGCGGCGTAACGCAGCAATGTGCAATCTCGCAAGGTCGCCTCATTCACCTCAGGAGCGCTGGCATGAGCATCGGCGGTAAACGCCTTCAGTTCAGAGGCAAACTGAAATCCGTTATCGTCCAGGCGGTAGTAGAAGGGCTTTTTGCCGTAGGCATCTCTGGCCATGAATAGTGTTTGGGTTTCGCAGTCCCAGATGGCGAAGGCAAACATGCCATTGAACTGCCGAACACAGTCAGCGCCGTAATGCTTGTAAGCTGCCAATACCACTTCGGTGTCTGAGTGCGTATCAAACCGGTAGCCGAGATCGCTGAGTTGTTGGCGTAGTGCCGGAAAGTTGTATATCTCGCCATTGAACGTCAGCCAGCTGGCATCCGCTGCACACGACATAGGCTGCACACCCCCTGCCAGATCAACAATAGACAGTCGTCTGTGGCCAAGCACCACTGAGCCACCGGATCCGCTGGGCATGGCATCGGTAATGCCCTCACCATCGGGGCCACGGTGCGCCAGACTGTCTGTCATGCTCTTCACACGCGCACCGATAACCGCCGGTGATGGCACGTCGTAAGTTGTCACTATTCCCGCAATTCCACACATGACATTATGCCACTCTGGCCGATTGGATCAGGCATCGCAGATACGCGATGAACAGGTGCTACCAGGCAATACCCGTGCTGCGCAACCGTCAGCTCAAGTGTAGTACTTGCTTGCCAGAGGCAATCCAGTCAGCTTCCTGCTCACCCTCGGGCACGCTGTGGCCCACCACGATCAGCTCCGCATCATTGATCACACTCTGGAAATCGTTGTGCATCAGTTTGGTGATATGGGGAATCTCTTGATACATGTACTGCTTGTTACTGCCATTCAGGCCAGACATCTGAACCGTTGGATCAAAGATGGCCAACTCAAATCCTTCACCAATCAGAGCCTTGGCCAGAGTCACATAGGGGCTCTCCCGCAAATCATCCGTTTCAGCCTTGAATGCCAGCCCGATGAGACCGATACGACGCAAACCTGTAGCCTTGATGGCCGCTATCGAGTGCTGGATGTGCACCTGGTTGCTGGTAATCATGTTCTCCAGCATAGGCAGGCTCACCTGCGTAGATTTGGCAGAAAAACACAGTGCTCTGAGATCTTTGGGTAAACAGGAGCCACCAAACGCAAACCCGGGACGCAAATAAACCGGAGAAATATTGAGCTTGGTATCCGAGCAGACAATCTTCATGACCTCTACAGGATCAGCGCCGGCTGCGCGCCATACTCGCCCTATCTCGTTGGCAAATACCACCTTCATGGCATGGAAGGCGTTGTCGGAATATTTCACAGCCTCGGCAACTTCCAGATCTACCGAGAAACGCTCCGCTGATACTTCGCCATACAACTTGTGTACCGCATCACCGGCACCGGCAATGCGCTCACCGACCAGAATTCTCGGGGGTGCGTAGTAATCCTTGATGGAGCTGCCTTCACGCAAGAATTCCGGGTTGGTGCATACCTCGTAGCCCTCTCCTACAGGCCGCCCTACCGCCGCCTCTACCACCGGCGTGATCGCATTCCGGGTGCTGCCCGGAAGCACAGTACTGCGTACCACGATGGTGTGGAAACTGGCCGCGATGTCCAGATGGCTACCTATCTGTGCGGCTACCTGTTTGACATACTGCAAGTCCAGTGAGCCATCGCCGGCACTGGGAGTGCCCACGCAGATCAATGAAATGTCGGAATCCTTGAGGCCTTCTTGTATATCCAGCGTTGCCCGCAGTTTGCCGCTGGCCTGTACCGCTTCAATAACCTCATCCAGCCCGGGCTCTACGATGGGAGACTTACCGGCGGATAGCTGTTCTACTTTTTGAGTGGATACATCCACACCTATTACATTGTGGCCGTCTTTTGCCATTAACGCCGCTGTCACACAGCCCACGTAGCCGAGCCCGAATATCGTAACGTTCATGTTTTGAGAGGTAAACCCTTGATGAGCCCTGGGGCCGGGGATAATGACCGCGCGCAGGGTCTTTGCAACCGTGGGCTGATACTTGACAGGTCAATTGATACGCGTGACAGGCACAAGGGCTGTCACGACATGATGCGATTTCTGCAGGTTGACCCTGACCCTTGCACTACCACCATAACAGCTCGGCAGCGCAAGGGTTTCAGCCGATCGCCGCTAGAGGATGTCCAGATCGTCTTTCATGTTTCTGCTTCCGCGACGACCGGTAGCTGAAGTCTGTCGCGCAGCGTTGTCGGCTATCTGTGCAGTCATATCAAACTCGTCTGCACTGTCCCGAGCCATTCGCGTTGCGCCGCGCTCAGCAGCACCGTAGTCCAGATCCAGCTCAACATCGCTGTTATCAGTACGGATGTCCTGCAGCTCCTGCTGTGACAATCGTAGCTTGCCAGCACCCCGACCGCTACCATCTTTCGATGTGCTCTCGCTCTTGTCGTGGTAACCGTAGTAGTCGTAGTAACCCTGATAGTAATAATCACCGCCGTAGGCTGTGATCTTGTCGATATCTACCTGAGTAATCAATACACCTGCTATTGGTGCATTTACCTGCTTGAGCCTCAGTGTACCGCGCTTCACCAGTTCCATGGATGTGTCATGAGACTTGACGATGTAGATAACCGCATCACTTAACTTGGCTAGTACCAGACCATCCGATACCGCCTGTGTTGGCGCACTATCAATCACGATTCTGTCGTAGTGGTTGCCCAGTTGCTCAAGAATTTTCTCGAAACGCTTGGACGATAACAACTCAAGCGGCTGCTCAGGTAAAGGCCCTGACGGCAGGATGTCGATGTTGCCACCGAACGCACCGCGGATGATGCACTGCTTGGCTGACGCTGACTGCGTAATCAAATTACTCAGACCTGCAACGTTACGATCAAAGCCGGCTGCCTTGGCAATGGTAGGACGACGCATGTCGCAATCGATCAGCAACACTCTTTCCATCTGCGCCAGTGAAAAGGCCAAGTTGATTGAGGCAGTTGACTTACCCTCGCCCGGTACCGATGAGGTGATGACAATCACCTTGCGCGGTGTATCCCCGTCATCCAGACAAATGGCTGTTCTAGCCGTGTTCACCGCTTCCAGGAACGTTCGGTTCTTGTCAGGAATATCCATCGGATTCAGCGGTAGCCTCTGCGTGCGGTTAAAGACACCGCCCTTGATCAGCGGCAATATACCCAGCAGTTTCAGGCCAAGCTTGCCTTCGATGTCAGCAGTCCCCTTGATGGTCTCGTCCATTTGCTCGTACAGAAAGGCCATGAGCATGGACAAGATCAGTGAACCTAATGCGGCCAACGCAATAATCAGCTGCTTCTTGGGTTTGAACGCATTAGTAGGTGGCAACGCGTAGTCCGAAATACGGGCGTTGGCTGCTTCTAATCCGTCAGCAGACTTGGCTTCAGTAATCCGGCTAAAGAATGTGTCATAGATAGACCGGTTGGTGGCTACTTCACGCTCCAGTGCGTCCAGCTCGAACTTCTTGGTACCGATAACCTGAATGTCGCTCTTGCCCACATTGAGTTTCGCCTGAATGGACGCAACACGTTGCTGAGTAAGCTGGTAGTCATTGGTTACACTGCCTACTACTCGGGCTACGTGTCCTTCCAGTGTTGCATTCAACGTTTGCAGTTGAGACATGGCATCTACAACGCGTGGGTGACGCTCCCCATACCGGTTGCGAAGTTCGTCCAGATTACGTTGTGCCTGGCCTTGATCAATCTTGACCCGCTGGATTAAGGGATCGGCCTGGAACGCTGGCAATGCCCCTAACAATTCGGCGTTACCCTCCAGCGCCTGAACTTCACGATACAGATTTTCCTTGGCAGACAATTCACTACGTGCCTGAGCCAGTTCGGCCGTCACCAGCAGCAATTCCTGTTCATTCAAACGCCCGACACTACCGCCCACATCCACCAGGCCGTTGTCTTGCTTGAAGGCAATCAGACGGTCTTCAGATTCGTCGAGAGTGACCTTGAGCTGCGTCAGACGCTCGTTGAGCCACACTGACGCACGTGTGGTCAGCTCAATCTTGGCGTCCAGATAGCTGTTGATGTATTCCTCACCCACCGTGTTAGCCACGATGGCTGCCATGGTAGGGTCTGGCGATTCGAACGATATGTTGACCAGTTTTGTCTTACGCAGCGGGCTGATGTTGAGGCGCGACATGAACCGGCCCAACACCTCCTGTTGAGCACTGGTGAGCATCTCGCCCTGACCAAACGCATCGGCATCCAGCTCCAGAGAGAAGGCAGCGCCGTCAGCGTTTTTAGCGAAGTCGGATGCCATACGCAGCGTACGCTCGGTCGCCGTTTCTGGCGTAGCGTCTGCTTGCGCCGCTGCTGTCGGGTTATCCAGATCGATGACCACGTCGGTGCCGGCGCCCTGGTCTGCGCTGTCACCACCCATACCCACCAGATTCTTGAGGCTGTCTACCGCGCTGGACAAACCCTGCGTCGGTTGCTCAGGCATACCACCGCCCGTTTGCGACGTTGTTGATGCCTGCCCAGCGCTGCCAGGAGCCGTGCTGGATGAAAATTCCGGGTGCTCCCACAGGTTGAGCTTGTCTGCCACGCGCTGAGCCAGTCCACGAGATTTTAAAAGCTCGTACTGTGTCTGGTAATACTCGGCATTTTCTGTTTCTGCGCCAACCAGTTGCTCGAAAGTGATAGGGCTATTCGCCTGCGACTCGATAAGCAATGTAGATGTTGCGTTGTAAATCGGTGTCGCGGTGTAGGCGTAATAGGCCGCAAGAGCGGTGATAATCGCTGTAAACAGCGTGATCGGCAGCTTGTACTTACGCAGAATTCGCAGGTAATGCTGCAAATCCAGTTGGTCGAACGCTGACCTGGACTCTTCTCTATCATCTCCGTAGCCGTCGTTGAAATTCATGTCATCGATTGGTCGTGCCATCAGAAAAATCCTTCTTTAATTGTTATGGTATCGCCCGGCTGAACCCTGAAATTCATCCGTATCCGCGTTTCATCACCGTTGTTGCCGCTAGCTTTTGTGACATACATCTTGCGCGTGGACGCTCGGTCGGTCAGGCCACCCGCCAGCGCTATCGCTCTGTCAAGCGTCAAACCCGGGCGGTAGGGGTATCCACCGGGAGCACGAACTTCGCCATTGATATAAAACGGCCGGTATTGGGTTACTGTTACGTTGACCGATGGATTGACCAAGTATCCGTTTTCCAGCAGCCCGGCTATATGCTTTTCCAGTTCTGCCGGAGACTTGCCAGCAACCTTGATGTCTCCAAGGTAGGAATAGTTGATGGAGCCACTGGCACCCACGATGGATTGCAAGGTAAGGTCTGGCTCGTCAAACACCTGGATGGCGATGGCGTCGCCTTCACCGAGGCGATAGGTATTGGGATCGACTGGCTCGGCAGCGTCTGCGGCAGTGGCATCACTGCCTGTTGACAGTTCCTGAGGGGCACTATCGGGTCCCGGAGTGGCGCACCCGGCTGCCATAAACAGCGATAGTACTAATGAGGGAATAAGGCGGGAAATCATGTAGTCTTGAGCTCTTGTTTCGGGTCAGCAGACGATACTCGGCCGGAACACTTCACGTGAGTACCGGGTTCTCAAATTAGCCATGCGGGTTATGTGATGACGTCCGCAACCCCGCAGTTTACACCGAACGACGATAAACGTGTCTTGAGCCGATGGGCATATTACCAGCCACGAAATCTCATGCAAGTTTACCGATCATAACAAACGTCACATCTTCGGCAAAAAGTAGCCAATATCACGCCAATTAGCATATGGCATCACAGCTATTCCTTAAACGACACCCATCCAGGCTGGCGGACAGGCTACCTGTAACACAGTGGTCTACAGCGTTACGAAGACAAAAGCACCCAGATTATTGACGTCGTAATCTGCCGCACCTGGCTCACGCAATCCACTGCAATCACCCACGGTTCTCTGGCTATTGCTGGCACTCAGGCCGACAGACACCCAGCGTCTAATGTTCACACCCACTTCGAGCGCTATAGTGCCGGTATCTGTTCCGTTATTCGGGCAAGTTCTGTCGAACCGCTCCAGCTCATACGCCAATCGGGAAGACAGACGGCTACTCCACTCCTGAGACCACGAAATACCCAGCTTATCGACCGTGGACTGCCGAGCTCCCGCAGCATCATTATCGACCGTGTTCAGATCGCGGTTGAAGCTGACGCTGAACCGGGAAAATGTACGCGGGCTAAAGAAGAGATCTACATCGGCAACGAAGGTAGAGGAATCCTCAATGCCCTGCGTATCGTAGCTGGCATTGGTAACACCGAGTCGTACACTGCCGCCGGTGCGGGATGTGGCTTTTAGGTCAAAACCTCCCAGAACGCTAATCTCGCTGCGATCACGCCGATCATCATCGTAATCCACCACGCCGTATCGCGTTTCGGCTACCAGCCGAGTGTCGGGTGACAGACGGTAGGAGAACGTGACATACGGTCGCACTGCCGAGTAGTCGTCGCCGTCAGTTATTTCATCAAAGTTGTCATAGGAGACGGCGGAGAAGATAATACCGGTACCCACGTTACCTTTTGCACTGGCTGCGCCATACACATATCCTAATCGCAGGGTGGACGCCGTGGTTTCGATTTGGTCGTCGGGATTATTGAGGAACCGGGTTTGCCCGGTTCCTACCTCCTCATGGCTGCGGTTCAGCAAAAACCTGCCATTGAGTCGGTGCCGTGTGCCTGGGGCACTATCAACACCGAAGGCAATGCGGTGATCATCGAAATCTCGCGCAGACTCATCATACGCACCGTATCTACCATCGTAGCCTGCACTTAACGCCAGCAGACGGCGGTCTGCCACCCAGGAAAGCGAGGGTGACACTATCAGTCCTGAGGTTCCCACGGGATCATCAGCGGATCGGAACGTGTTGTCGACCGTGACGTAATCCAGCCGCAGGGTGGGCGTCAGATTGGTATCACCCAGTTTCACCGCTTGCTGCGCAGTAGCCGCCGAGAACGGCATGGCCAGCACAGCCAGTGGCACCAGCGTTAACAACCGTGCACCCGAGCGGGGTTTGGTGTCGCCGCATGTCAAGGCCCGCTGAGTATCGGGCTTGTCTGAAAAATTAATCACGTCGCTAATCAAGAGTGTTCGCATCGGGTCTCCCAGTATATACCCTGGGCTACAGTGTATTGGGTTGCAGGCGTGTCAGCGGGCCAGTGTCATCGTAAACATCAGTGACTTAGTTCAGGCTCTCGCAGCCGCTCCTCGTGCACTGGCGTCGTCTCTATCTGCCGTTCGTGTGCGTCTGTAAAGTTGATCAGCTCGCGAACCTTAAAGCTCTTTTTATCTCCCGTGGCGTAGTAAATTCTCACAGACAACTCACCGATAACGCCGATGCTGAACAACTGAAGACTCAAAATGGCTGACACGAATGATATGAACGTGAGTGGGTTACCCGTCATATCGGCGCCCCATCCCAGCTTCATCACCACCACGGCCAACAATGAGACGATTGAGATCAGTACCAGAAAAATGCCACCCATCCCGAAAAACTTCATGGGACTGGCGAAGAAGGAGGTCATGTACTTGATGGTGATGAGATCCAGCACAACCCGCACAGAGCGCCCTATTCCGTACTTTGACTCGCCGAACCGGCGTGCGCGGTGATTGACTTCCATCTCATGACACTGGGCACCCAGATTTGACGCCAGAATGGGAATGAAGCGGTGCATCTCACCGTACAGCTCAATGTCCTTGGCAATCTCGGATTTGATCGCTTTGAGCGTACAGCCCAGATCATTAATAGGAAAATCGGTTACCTTCGATATCAACCGGTTTGCCAACCAGGAGGGTACTTTTCTGGAGATCAGTTTGTCTTGCCTGGACTTGCGCCATCCGTGCACCAGATCAAAACCCTCGTCCAGCTTCTGCAGCATGGCCGGAATGCTCGCCGGATCATTTTGCAGATCGCCGTCCATCGTCACAATGTAGTCGCCGGTGGCATGTTGAATGCCGGCGTGCATGGCGGCGGTTTGCCCAAAATTTCTGCGGAGAAAAATTGAGCGCGCACACGAGTTGGTTGACAACCGTCTGAGCACATCGCGACTGCCATCGGACGAGCCGTCGTCCACGAATATGACCTCGTACTTACGCTGGGTAAGTTCCATGACGTCACGCACCTCCTCCCACGCCAGCGCGATATTATCAACCTCGTTGTATACGGGTATGATTATCGATACTGATTTAAGCTTGTCCAACCTGTCCATACTTTATAACATCCCTGCGGTAGCCGCCTTTCGACCCGCCGTTATTTTACCAGAATACAATGAGGCCACTCTGAGCATTGGCTCATATTTGATACGAATAAACGGGGCCGCCAGCCATACAGGAAGCTGCCGACACACACTCTGTTCACACAGCGTTGAGATCACGGCGGCATTACCGCCAATTTGTGTGTCATGACTTTTTTCGACGACAGGCATTCTGCTATATTCGGTGCCCAATCTGGACCGAGGTACACCCGTGGACAGTACACGCTGCTTGATCGCTTGTGTACCTGATACTCGTTGCCTGTCGATTCTGTACAGGAGGTGTAATGCATGGACGTATCAGTGAACGACAATATCTCGAATAACCCGCAAACCAGCAAGCTGGCGTTAATAGCGGTTTTCGTATTTGGGCTTATTCTGCTCCCCCTGCTCACACACTCATTGATTGATCACCCGCCGGAATACGATGAGTTGCTGCATGTGCTGTCTGCCAAGAGTCTGCAGGAGACCGGTGAGCCCCTGATAGCAGACGGTGCCTATCCACGTGCCATTCTCTATACGAAGATCGTGGCCCTGGTGCAACAAAGTGGCGCCAACGAACTGGTACTAGCCAGACTCCCGGCGCTGGTTGCGGGTGCCATTTTAATTGCTTTCACCGCTGCTTGGGTTGCTCTGCGTGCCGGGCTTATCGCTGGACTTACTACTGCCGTTATTCTGGCCATCATGCCAGACACGGTGCATCTGTCGGTGCTGGTGCGCTTTTATACTTTGCATGCACTGTTTATGGTGATCATGCTTATCCTGGTCTACGAGAGTCTGGGGCCTGACGTATCCATTGCTCGCGCGGCAGGCTTGCTTGCGGGTGCAGCAGTTTTCTTCTGGCTAGGCATGCAGCTACAAATTCTCACTCAGGTTACCGCTCTAGCGTGCGTGGCCGCAGCATTCACGCTGCTGGTATTTGATTGGCGCAAGCCTGTTACTCATTGGGTCAAGACACACCTCCTGATCACCTTGATCGGACTGGTAGCCTTACTGGCAGCAGGGCTCTATATGGCCATGATGCTGGATGTGATTGGCAAACTTCGCGGCGTGACACCCGCCTGGTCTGTGGCCAAGGCTAATGATCCATTCTTCTATATCAAATCTTTCACACCCCGCCTTCCCATGCTCTGGCCCTTGTTTCCGGCCATCGTACTGATGGCGTTCAGCACGCATCGACGGCTGACTCTGTATTTTCTGGTTGTCGTGCTGGTGTCTCTGTTCGTCAGCTCAATGGCCTCACAGAAAGCAACACGCTACATCTACCACATGATTCCTGCCATCTGTATTCTCTACGGATTAGGCATTCATTCCATTGTAGCCAGCATGAGTCGTTACGCGGCACAGGGAGATAACGACCGTATCGGTAAGTCACGCATACCGGTTATCGCTCTGCTACTAACCTGCGCTCTGGTATCCACCGAGGTACAACGCGCCGCTAAGCTGGTTCTGGCGCGCGGCACTATGGATGTGGTCATTCCGGTTAACGAAGAACCTGATTGGTTTCTCTCCAGGAACGCTCTGGCCGACGATCTTGCCAACGCGCAAACCGTTATAGTGTCCAGTGGTGTCAAAGGTCTGTATGCCTATGGTCGTTACGATTTTGAACTCAGCAGAACGGTCATAGACGACACTGATACTAAAGAGGAATTCGGCTTTGACCCTCGAACCGGCCGATATGTCATCAGCACACCCGCCTCTGTAGAGACGGTGCTGAGCCGTCCGGGCAGTGAGTTGTTCATCCTGGAAAACCGGATGATGAACCAGACCTATAGCGCGCCAGCGGAGACGGTTGCTGTGCTGGAGGAAAAATGCCAGCGTATCCAGATACCGGTAGAGAGTCAGCTGACGGCGTGGAGTTGTCTGTGAAACCCATCAAGTCCATGATGGTTAGTCATTCGGATATTACCGGCGGGGCGTTTATTGCAGCCTACCGGCTGCACAAAGCCTTGCGTGCGCAAGGTGCTGATTCAACGTTATGGGTAAACAAAAAAGCCTCTGATGACTGGACGGTCAAGACTCATTCTGGTCGTTTGCAGCAGCTGGTTGCACGTGCCCGGCCTGCCATGGGCAAAAGTGTGGCCAATGCGCTGTTCAGCGACACAGACTCCACCATGCGCTCGTGGAACTGGATGCCTTCACCGTGGCCGGGGATAATGCAGGCCTCAGATGCTGACCTGGTACACCTGCAGTGGTACAACGCAGAAATGATGTCCATCAAAGATGTCAGCCGAATAAAAAAACCGCTGATTCAGACTTTGCACGACATGTGGGCATTCTGTGGTGCAGAGCACTATGCCGAAAACGATCGGTGGCGTGAAGGCTATTCTCGCCAAAACCGCCCGGCCTCCGAAAGCGGCATGGATCTGGATGCGTACAACTGGCGATCAAAAAAGAAACACTGGAAAGAGCCCTGGCAACTGGTTGCCGTGAGTCACTGGCTTGCAGATTGCGTCAGGTCCAGCGATGTGTTGTCGCAATTTCCGATTGTCGTCATTCCCAATCCGCTGGACACCTATCGCTGGAAACCCATGGACAAGCACGCGGCAAGAACACTACTCAATTTGCCCATGGATAAAAAGATCATTACCTTCGGCGCTCTGGCTGGCACGTGGAATCCAAGAAAAGGGTACGACCACCTGCTCAAGGCACTGGAGATTCTTAAACAGAAACACGACGACATTCACATTGTCATATTCGGCCAGTCGGAACCTCAGGTTCCCACGGACACTGTGTTTCCCACCACCTACGCAGGCCCGCTGTTTGATCAACCCACGCTGTGCGCGTTGAACAGTGCTGCCGATTGCTACGTGAATCCGGCTGTACAGGAGGCCTTTGGCCAGACCGCTTCGGAGGCCCAGGCCTGCGGCCTGCCCGTGGTTGCATTCGACGACACAGGTTCTTGCGATGTCATTGAACATCAGCAAACAGGCTACCTGGCTCAATTGGCAGACGCTGCAGATCTGGCACACGGCATCGAGTGGGTACTGAGCGAAAATACCGCTCCGGATAAAGACAACCCTGGCACTCGAAGCGCTATCAGCCAACGTTCCACGGCACGGGCTCACCGATTGTTTTCGTATGAAACCGTCAGCGCGCAATACACCTCACTGTACGCATCCGTCATGGAATCATGCAAGCGCTAAACGGTAGCTCTATAGTCATGCACACAGCCACTATGGCTATTACCTCTGAGACTATTGTTATTACCGCACAGACTATGGGCGCAATGACGCGGGCGACAGTCATCGCCACCGAGGCGGGGGTTCTCCAGTGCAACTGCAAGGGTTAAAAACCAGAGCCCAGTCGGTGTTAGCCAACAAGCGCATCAGGCTAGTGCTGATGGGTGCTGGCGCCAATGCCATCAGTACTGTACTCAGCTTTACCGTATTCTTCATCTCAGTGCCGCTGACCATCAGTTATCTAGGCCCGGAGAGATTTGGTCTGTGGATGACGGTAGCCAGCATTGCCGGCATGCTCAGCTTCATGGATTTTGGTGTGGGTAACGGCCTGGTGTCGCAGGTGGCTCGCAACAATACCGGACAACGTGCGCAAGCGCTGCAACACACTATCAGCAACGGTCTGATCATACTGACGCTAATCGGACTGCTGGTGGCGGCCTTGCTCAGCATGGCATACCTGCTGGTACCTGTAGACAATGTGCTGAACATCAGCTCGCCGCGGGCCATCACTGAGGCCGACACCCTCTTCAAGGTATTCATTTTTTTCTTCTGTCTTAACATTCCTCTAAACGGCATGTTCAAGATACTGCTGGGTTTGCAGATGAACTGGCTGGCGCATGCCATCAAGAGTACGGCCTCAATAGTGTCTCTCATTGCCATTATCCTACTGGCCAGATCCGAGGCACCGCCTGCGCAGTTGCTGATGGCCACTTACGGGGTGCAAGTGACCAGCACGTTGTTACTGGTACCGTGGTTTTTCAGAACACAGTTACTGAGCTGGGCTTGCCTGATCGATTGGCAGAGCTTGCGCAATGAGTACCGCGTGTTTCTCAACGTGGGCGGTCTGTTTCTTATCTTGCAGCTGGGCATGATGGCAGGCTGGGGAGCTGATGCACTGATTATCTCCTCACTGGCCGATGTGGCGGCAGTGGCTCAATATGCCGTTATTCATCGGCTATACCAGTTCGTCTCCGTACCGGTCACCATCATCAATACCCCGTTGTGGGGTGCCTACGCCGATGCGCATGCGCAAGGTGATATTGCGTTTATCAGGAACACACTGAAAACCTCTCTGGCACTGACCTTCCTGGTGAGCGCCTCGCTTTCCCTGATACTGTACTTTGCCTCCGACTGGATACTCAGCGTATGGACCGAAGACGCCATCGAGGTGTCTGGCGCGCTTATCCTGGGATTTACGATCTGGAAGGTTCTGGAATCTGTTGGCAATTCCCTGTCAATGGCACTGAATGGTCTTCACGTTATCAAACCGCAAGTGGTATCGGTGCTGCTGCTGTGCCTGATGGTATTGCCGTTGAAATTCTATTTCACACCCACGTACGGCGCAGTTGCCGTGATATGGAGCACGGTTGTTGCCTATTTTCTGTCCACACTGCTGTTTTACCTGATCTATTTCAGGAAGCAGATAGCGCAGGAACTATTCACGGCATGAGTTGCATTACCCTAGTGATTAATAAAAAGATGTTCGTTATCAGAGCTTTTTCGTAGCCATGCATATACTCATCCACGAACCCAACCCCAGTGGGCACCGGCTAACAACTGTGCGAGTACTGCTCGATGCTCTGCTGAAACTGAAAGCACAGTGCCACGCTATTGAGCGCATCACCATTGCCACAACAGTCGATGCCATAAAAACCGATGAGTACCGCGAGCAACTGTCTGCTGTATCCACATCGTTCGAGCTGTATGTGTTGCCAGTGCCACGTGCCAGCCGGCGTGCCATCACCAAGACGTTGCAGCAAGTGAGCGGGCTGCGTCATTGCCTGCAAGCACTGGATGCGGATCACGTCTATCTACCCTATACCGATTTCCAGCTGCAGCTTTTGACACTGTCACGTCTGCTACCGTGGTCTCGCTGGTGGCCCGCTGAACCGGTGGTAGAGGCTCAGCTGATGAAAAGCTCGTTTGCCTACCCGTTTGGCAAGCGCTCCAGAAAATTCATGTCGCTCATGTCGGTGCGGTATTCAGGGTGTGAACGTGTGCACCTGAACGATTCACTCGCTATCAGCTACTTGCACACGAACCATCCAGACACACTAGACCAGGTTCGCAACATACCCGACCCTATCAGTCACACCACATTGCAGGACAAGCAGCTGGCCCGAGCCATTCTGGGCATAGCGGCTGATGCGCGGGTGGTGGGCTGCCTGGGCGTGATCAACGAGCGAAAAGGTGCCGACATTCTGGTGAGAGCGTTCGTGCAAGCCAAGCTAGCCGATACCGATGTGTTGCTGCTGGCCGGCAGGCTGAGCCCTGCACTGCGGCAGCTCGTGGACGAGGCGGACGACAAGCGCATTCACGTGGCAGACCGGTACCTGACGGAAGAGGAACTGTGCTCAGCGTTGTCTGCCATGGATCTGGTGGCAACGCCGTATCGCCAGGTGGTGGGTTCTGCCAGCATCATCATCCGCGCGGCCATGGCCAACCGAATGGTTCTGTCGTCCGACACCGGTTGGGCGGGCGTGGTGGTGCCGCACTATGGGCTGGGCAGAGCTGCCAGTATAGAGCACTTGCCCCACTTTAAGCAGGCGCTGGAGCACGCCATGCAAGAAGCGCCCCACTTCCAGCTCGATGAGCGCGCCACTGCATTTATTCAATACAACGCTATCGACAACGTTCATGCGCACTGGACAGCACTACTGAGTGAACGGGTGGGGTTAGTCTCTATGGCAAAGCCGTTAGCGCATATTGAGGACTTGTCTATTTAGGCGCTGGTTCGCAGAAGAGGAACTGGCTTTCCAAGTGCTGAATCGCCTCCGTCACACCGACTTGGGCGGAGGTTAGTCGTGCAATGAGTATAAAGTCTCGGGTACTCAGGTATTTGGGTATTTGGGTATTTGGGTACGACAATGTTCGAGCGTAACGTTAAACCATGCAAGGCTGGCAGTATTGACACTGTCATGATCTCATTCTCAAGGCTTGACAGCCTGTTAACCGGTAGACCCAATAACGATCATGGACACAGAGACACTACACGTTCGCCAGCTTGCCTCGTTTCATGACACCAATGAGCTGTATCTGAACCTGACAGAAGCTCTGGCGACACGAGGCGTGCGACAAACCGTGGTATCTCCTCGAGGGTTCAACAAGTCACAGTCAGATCACCCGTTGATCAGCTACTACGGCAAGAACGTGTGGCGTTTACTGGATAAGGTGTGGTTCTCACGCAAAACCAACCGATACACTCAGGTACTGGCCAATAACGATACTGCCACACCGGTGCACCTTAACCATGCCCACTCTCTTTATAGTGATGGGGTATCCGCTTACAACCTGTGGAAGCAACACGGCACGCCTTACGTCATTACCATCCGAAATACAGATCCTTTCATCTACGCAAGATATTACTTACACTTGAGGAAGCTGGCGCGACAAGTCCTCGCCAACGCCTCACACGTCATCTTTGCCAATCACCATTATGGCGAGCTACTGGCTAAACATCTCAACATCTCGTTTGAGCCAGCCAATGTCAGTGTCATACCCAATGGCATCGACGCTTTCTGGCTGAAGGATCAATCTGCATCGTCAGATGATGCTAGCGAGTCATTTGACAGCGGACCATTGAAGATACTCTCCGTAGGGCACGTGATACCGCTGAAAAATCATGAAACGCTGATCACCGGCGTGAACCAGCACAACGAGCAACGCAGCGCTGATCAGCCTGCATTGCAATTGACCATTGTGGGCCGATGCAACAAAGGCTATGGCAAGAGAATCCAGAGAAAATACGAGTCTGACGCTATCCGATTTGTTGGTGCCCTGCCCTTCAACCAGATAGCCGAAGAGATCGGTCACGCCGATTGTTTCGCGCTGATTTCCAAACCGGAAAACTTCGGCATCGCCTATGCCGAGGCAGTCTCACAAGGCTTAGCCGTCATCTATACTGAAAAGCAGGGCTTCGATGGCTGGGTGGATGAGGGTGTCTGGGGCTATTCATGCCCTATCCATCAGCCGGACGCTTTTGTAGACCGAGTGCTACGCATTGGCAAGAACCATCGCCTTGATACCTCAGCCGTAGAGCTGGCGCGCACACGGTTCGACTGGAATGTTATCGCAGAGGATGTTCACACCGTCTATAAGAATGCATTACGTTGAATCAATTGAATCATCTGAAGAACTGAAGAGCAGAAAAGCCAAAGAAGTGCAGGACTCAAGAAGTACATCAGTGACTCAGTAACTCAGTAACTCCGGTAACTCAGTGCGTACTGCGATTGGCGAGCAGCAGATACCGGGCGTAGCTAACCACCCAGGTTAGTAGCACTAACAATAATCCAACCATGGAAGCTGTATTCCGGAAACCGGTGCCGTGGGAGTGATGTTTCAGCACGCTAATGCTCTGCTCGTCAGTGAACACACCTTGCAGCGACACCCTGTCTCCAGGCTTACCCAGCGTTTTGTCCAGATGGAGCCTCTCACCAAACGCTGTCAGTGCCACCGAACCTTCAAGCGGCGTAAGCTGGGTGCCGACCAGTGTTATACGATCAAGCTCTATTGCCTTACCAGTGCGCTCAGGCACATCGGACAAAGTGCTGATGAAATGATTGTCGTTGTCATACACCCACGCACTTAATGCCCAGGGCAGACATAACCACAGTGCCAAGGCGAGCAATCCGGCACCCCTCTGCGCAGGATGTCGATTCAGCGCCAATGGCGCCGGTGCAAGTGACTCCCGAGCATGCACCAGGAAATACAATAAACCGGCAGCGGTCAACAGGTAGGTCCAGAGGCTCTCTGGCCAGAACCAGTCAAACCGCAGTAGCTGCCAATCTAGCGGTGCGCACAGCAACACACCGTTGGCCAGCTTTATCTGAGTGGCATCGAGTAGCAGATGCACCAGCGCACCCAGAGAGAAAATTATCAGCAGTTTTCGAGTATTAGCGAAAACGCACGAAACGCCCAGACCAAACAACAGGCACATCAACAGTGATGACTGTGCAATAGCATAGGCTCGCAGGTCGTAGGCTACGGCCGAAGGGGTAACGGCATTGAGCAAGCGCTGCAGTATCCACGGTAAATCCGGTACGACGCAGGCGGTATAGACCCACTTGACATCAGCGTCCTCGATTACAGCACGGGTTATGAGTCCTGAGATAGCGAGATGGGCAAGGGTATTCGGCATGGCGGCGATTAGTCTAAGCCAGTGAGCGAAAACGTGCTCACCTTCATGAATCCGCAAAAAATATGCTTGTGGAAAATCAAGTGGTGAACAAACTGACGTCTCCATGCATTCAAGAAAAGTGTCCACGAGTCGATCCATGAACAACACAAGTCTCTATTAGTCGTTTGATGTTTTTCGCTCTGGCTATCGGACACGTACTCGATAAAGGTGAACACGTTGCTTACACGAAAAGAACTGGACCAGTCAGAAAAGTGCTGGGTCTTGCGTGAGGCCGTAAAAACCGGCCTCTGCATTGCAACACTTGCCACTTTATCCGCGTGCGGGTCCGGATCGGGTTCCCCTGACGACAATCCGGCTCTGGGTGAGGCAAACGGCGTCAACACAAATGAGCCCTATACGGTGGTGCTGGAGCCTGGCGCGGCAGGACCTGTCGCGGTGGTGGAACTGGATCCGTCCAATTTCATTCAGGTACGCATGCGGGCCATTGATGCTTTTGGCGCAGGCCCCTGGAGTGAACCGATACCGTTTCGCCACCCGGCACTGAACGACGAATCAGAGTCGACACCCTTGCCGGGAGTTGACAGTCTGAGCCAGTCGGCAGAGTGGATACAGTGGGAACCTACAGATGGCGCTCTGGGTTATGAGCTCTCCGCCATCAATAGTGTCACAGGCACCATCCTCGGTGAATTTACATTGCCCACTACGGAGGTGTGTAGTGCCGAATTCTGTCGGATCGAACCCAAGCGCGCACCGGAGGAGACCACTGACAACAGCTGGTCCGTCACCATTGACGACACCGCCAACGAGGGTCCATCACCCTACTACGTGGACTTGAATGCGCTGATATCCACAGACGCTGATTTGACCCTGAGCTACACCTGGTCCATCTCGGGAATCTTTGTTGATGATGATCACAAACAAGATTTCCAGCACACGTTGAACACACCCGGTGAATATCGCGTCAAGGTAGTTGCTGTTGATGAGACCGGCACCATGAAGAGCGGGTTGGCCTCTATCACAGTGCTTGAATCCACCGATGTCAGTGATAACTTCGATGCGGGTATTCCGGATCAGAATGAATTTGAAGGCGCCTTTCCCACGGCCGGCACCGGTGACTTCAAACTGGTCAAGAACGCGCTCCCTCCGGCCCTGTTTTCGGCGAACGCCTCCGGTGGCGTGACTGCACCTGGTACCGACGCCCCAACGGATAACACAGGTTCACCAGAGCCCACTGAGGAACAACCAGCAGTGACGCCAGAGCCTACTGTAGATGGCCAGATACCTACCGTAGAAACAAACCCGCTAGCGGTAATTCCCTCAGGCACCCCGGTAACCGAGCCTGCGTCCGAAAAACCGGTGGAGGCACCTGTTGTCACAACGATTGCGCCTACCATCGCCAATACAGATGACACCACGGCACCCACTATTACAGCTATCAAATCCAGCGACATTGGTGCAGACACCGCGGTTATTGCCTGGACGGCATCCGAGAATTCCACCGGCCAGGTGGAGTACGGCACAGACAACAATCTGGGCCTCTTCTCCAGACTGGAAAGCAGCTTTAAGTGGAGCGCTCACATACAGCGGCTACAGAATCTACAGCCATCAACCACCTATTCCTACCGTGTTCGTTCAACCGACGCAACCGGGAACGAGTCCGTTTCCGGCATCGCAACGTTTGACACATCAGCGCAACTGGCTGCCGCAGAACCGACACCGTCAGCCACGCTACCACCCCCCGAAGACTGGCCATCCGGCACGAATGGCAACCTGCCCATGGCAGGCATTTTCTACGGCAACAACATACACGGCGTAGGAATCCAGAACGCGGGTATCGGGGTTGAGAGCAGTCGCCGCTTCCGCGCAGAGCGCACGGGAAACATCGATTTTGTTCGCTACAATAACCGAACGCTGAGTGGCTACAATATCAGTTCGCGATGCGACTCTATTGGCGGTGTGTGGTGCGCCTGTGCCAACGCGGGGCTAGACGATTACACCTGCGGGTATACCCTTGGCAGTAGTTATCACGTAGGCAACGGCGGCACCCTCGTCGTCGAGCTGAGAACTAACGACGCCAACGGTTTGCCCTCGTCCACGGTATTGGGTAAAACCGGCAGATTTGTACCCATGGACAACGGGCGCAGCTACTACCCGAAACTTACCTTTGAAACACCTGTGCCGGTTCAGGAAGGCCAGATTTACCATCTGGTATTCACCAACCTCACTCCACCCACATCCTGTGCGTTAACCGGTGTTTCACCGTCCAGGGCTGCTAGCTGCCCCCGCAATCAAGGAGCCATCGGCCTGAATGGCGTACGGATTCTGGGGGCCCCCTCCACCACCGGTGCGCGCGGACCGTACAACGGTGATACGGCCGGTGCTAATTTCTATCGCAGGAATACCGACAGTAGCTGGAGACTGTATAAAAGCACACTGTCCTACTATGAGGTAGGTTATACCGATGGCGTGGCAGTCGGCGACTCCTATCTGGCTATCGACGCAATGCGAGCTGCCCGCCAGGTTGTTACTAGCAGCACTCATGCGCGCCAGTTATTTACCGTGCAAGATGCCTCACGCAATGTCGACGGCTTGTGGTTGAATCACGGCCAAACCAGAAACGCGGACGGTGGCTCTTTAAGCGTGGTGTTGCGCGACGAAGCGGGTCGAAGTCTCGCCACTGGCACAATCGGTACTTCCGCTTACTGCAAGCGCGAAGCTAACGATAGTTCAAAATCACTGGGGCACTGGTGCCAAGACTGGGGCTACACCACGTTCGGCACGACCGTAACGTTAGTGCAAGGAGAAACCTACTCAGTAGATTTTAGCAGCGCACAGAACAGCGGGTTCATCCTCTCCGCCTACAGTACGTTAAGAACCTACGGCTTCAGCGATCGCAATCACTGGGAGCAGTCGCGTGCCCAATTCAGCACCAATGGCGGATCGAGCTGGAATTCATGGATAGGTAATACCAATGAGTACGATCTGGGCCTGCTATTCACTATTGAGGGCATGCCACGCCAAATGCGCTAGAGCGACAGAGCGTACCAGGGTAATAGAGTAGTAAGTATTACAGCGTTACGCGTTAAAGCGTACCCGTAGGCCAGCAATACGCCAGCTCACGGGTTGACGCTTTTTCGCTAGCGGAGTTGCCGAGGCATGCCTGCTATGGTGAACAGTAACGACAGGTCCCGCTCATCTGATTCTGTTTCGGTCCAATCATTCCAGGTGCTGCCGTTATCACGACTGATGTGTGCGCGAGAATGGGTCCAGCTGTTGCGGTTTCTGAATTCATAGCCATGTGGGCGGTACGCTGAAAGCACAAACCCTGCTTTAGACGGGGCACTGATCTCCACAGCATACGTGGAAAGTTCAAGCAAGCTGACCGTGCGGTCGAACTCAGTATAACCCCAATCCTGGCACCACGAGGACAACGAAATCGAGCTGTCGCGAACCATCTCGCGGCACATGTCCGACGACTCGATGGTACCGTTTGCCAACACCTTGCCATCGCTATCCTTCAACCGCACGTTAGCGGAAGATCCATTGGCAGACTTGGTTTGACCAAAATTCAGCCACACCCCGTCAACTTCTCGGGAGGCGTCCTGCACGGTAAATACCTGTAGTGCCACAGTTGCACCTTCCACTACGTAGCGCGCCGTGCGCATCGCGTGCATGCCAGAATAGGATTCACCCGTCACAACGCCGTCGTCATAACCCACCTCATACCACGACAGTGTGTTGTCATAACTACGCCAGCGATCAGAGGCCTTTCTACGGTAAAAATTACCGCCAGCATTGTCACCTAAAAAGGGGCCGTGCCTACCGGTTGTGCTGGGCGCATTGATGTTTCGAATACCATTCAGCCCCATAGCCCCGGCGTCTTTTGGACAACTGGCGGCTTCCTCGGGTGACACACCTGTCAGAGCACACGAGCCAGGCGGTGTCAGGTTGGTAAACACCAAGTGGTAGATTTCACCTTCAGTGACGGGTACCGAGCCGTTGAACCTGAGCTTGGGATAGTGGTTTTTCTGATTGTTCATGGGGATGAACGATTCTGTTTTCCCCAATACCACGTTAGACGGCAAACCCTTGTCATCTGCGGTGCGCAGCTCAACCACAATCTTGCCACCGTTACCCACGTGATAACTACTGCCCAAGGTATACCCGCACGTATATTCGTCCAGACTGGCATCCACGCAATCACACCAAACACTGCCCGGGCCCTGTGAGTCGCACCGTTGATTAATATCGTGGTTGCTGAGTGTGCGATTGTTAAACCGAACCGAGTTGATATTGCCGGAGTGCTCGGCGCGAAATCGGCGACTGCTCTCTACACCGATACCAGCGTTCTGCAGACCCACACCCGACATGGCATTACCGTAAAAGACCCCACCCATGGGCAGATTACTGTTTGCCTTGCCAGGCCACTGCGTGGAGCTCGCAGCCTTGTTATCACTCGCCTCATCCGCCAAAGTGCTGGTAGACAACAACGAGCCGGTGGCTAACAGAGTGATTAGCAACGCACCACTCACACTACGGGGCGTAGTCGTCTTGTCGTTTCCTAACAATAACAAACGCATACATCGTTCCTTGATCAGAAGATTGGGGAGGGTTCAAGTTTCATCAAACTGTTCAGAATTAGCGTCGGCGTCACACGGTGTGGGCCTGCGCCGCGAGTGATTATGGAGCAAATGGAGAATCGCGCCACAATTGCGAGTTATTTATGACAGTCTTGTAAGGGTTACATGGCATATACGTCATGTTCGCCTTGTTCGCCCTGCACGATCTAACTGGTCTACCCCTACCTACCTACCTCTCGCCTCTCGCCTCTCGCCACTAATCACTAAGCCTCTGATGCGCGCCGTCGTCTCATGTTCATGGACTTTCTCAGGAACGATTTGTGGGCGAACTGTCTGCGCCCCTTGTTGGTACCCAGCACAAAACTCTTTTCTGCCAGCGCCGCGTACATCATCAAGTGCATGGAATAGATCAGGGTTCCCTGCTTACAGGAAATCAGCAAGGCAAACACGAAGCAGGCAAAGAGCGCCGAGAAATCGGTAAGCTCCTGATTACCCAGCTCGCGCTTCTGCTTTCCCGAATAGGCTTTCAGGAACAGGGACATCACCACCAGAGAGAACAGAATAAACCCCAGAAAACCGAGCTCTCCGAGAATTTCCAGCGGGATAACATGCGGGTAGAAGCCAACGATATCCGGCGACCAGGACGCCGAACTCCCCAGCCCGAAAATCAGCGTCATCAGATCCCCCTCAACCCACACATCCAATAGAGCAGTCGCCATCTCGACGCGAGTCTGCGTGGCGCTATCAGTATATTCCGACTGCATTCGGCTACTCAAGGTATTTTCAGTTTGAGTAACGATGGCAAAGGCTGCAGCTGCCAACAAGCCGAGCAGCAGGTACACCAGAACCTTGTTAACCGAGAAGTTCTTCCATTTGGCAGGCAGGCAGATGAGCAACGCTGCCAGGCCAAAGATAAGCTGGCCACGACTCCCCGTTTTAGTGATCAAAAACAACGCAGACCCGAATACCAGCAAGGACCACAGCACACTCCACAACCTGGCTCGCATTCTCATGATTGATATCAGCATGACCCAGCCAGCAAAGTCACCAATGGTGAGTGGCAAGCTGATCATCTCTTCCAGATTATAGGCAGTTACCATGCTCCGGCCTTCGAAGGTAGGCACGTAGGCAAACAGGATAACCAGCAGGCCACCGACGATATTGACCGAATCAAGCACGCGGGTGATATCTCTGGATGTCATGACCAGCAGCGGTGCGATGAGCAAGCCGGCAACATTGTAGTGCACCGAATCCAAGAACCGCGTGGCGGCATCTGCATCGGTGGGAGACCACAAGGTAGAGGCCATGGCGTAGAACAGCAGCAGCATCAGCAGCAGCCGGTTCGGGTACAGCAGGAACTCGAACGAGGTGCCCGGCGGCAGACGAAACCAGGCAATCGCGGCCAATACTATAACGCACAGATTAACCAGCGTACCATTCTCAGCCACGGCTACAATGTGCAAGGCGCCCCACTGCTCAAAGGCAAACATGCAGATAATGGCTAGCAGCGCAAAGGATACGTGCCTGATGGTCAGTGCGCCAAAAACAAGACCGTATAAAGCAAAGACTGCAGCGCCCATAAGCTAACTCAGGTGAATTTCCCGAAAAAGAGTGCCAAGCTTACTCTCTCGTGACAGAACAAAAAAGTGGCATACCGCAATCCCGCACTCGCTCACAAAATTGAGCGGTGTTGCATGCAAGCTTGCTGGCAAAAGGCTCGAACCGTTTAATGGACCTGCCAGCAAGCGCCCCGAGACACTATCCAAGTCGGTGGGTATGCTGCGCTAGCCCACGAAACGACGCTGCCGTGTTTTGTGGACCAATTAATATTACCGCTACTATAAAGGCTCAGATAGGCGTGATTTCATCTCTTTGGGTGAGCCTGCGTGGTGCGATTGAGGGCACTGAGCCTGTAGACTTGCGCGTTGATAGCCTTTCGATTAAAACCACCGTAACCCTATGAGCCAGTGCCTGTTGATTGTCAGCGCTTTCTACCCTCCCGAAAGAGGGGCTGCCCCATCGCGGATAGCAAACACAGCTCGGCAGATGAATGAGCGCGGCTGGGACGTCAAGGTGGTCACCTATATGCCCAGCTACCCTACAGGCTCCGTGTTCAAAGAGTACAAGGGTAAGTTCACGTTGCTGGAAACCCTTGCTGGCATGGACTGCAAGCGGGTGTGGTCTGTGCCCAGTAATTCAAATAATCCGTTCGTGCGCGTGATTTCCATGTTCACCCAGACGGTGTCCCTGATACTGAGTGTGAACTATATCAGGCGAGTAAAACCGGATCTTGTGCTGATCCAGACACCGCCACTGCTTAGCGCTTTCGGCATGACGTGGATCTGTCGCGCGTTGAAGCTGCCCTATATTGCCAACGTATCCGATATCTGGCCATTAACAGCACTGGAGCTGGGTGTGGTCAAAAAGGGGTTCTCCTACTCGATATTCGAGAAAATGGAGGCCTCTGTGTACAAGGGTGCCAGCGGCCTGGTGGCGCAGTCGGAAGAGACTCAACGCTATCTCAACGAGCGCACTGATAAACCCATCCTGCTCTACAGAAATCTGCCCATCGTTAGCGAACAGGCCGTGGCAAAGGCGGCACCTGCACCACCGCAACCCCGAAAAATCGTTTATGCCGGGCTATTGGGGCTGGCGCAAAATGTACGGCATATTTGTGAGAGCGTGGATTTTGACGCACTCGGGGTAGAGTTCCATATCTACGGTGATGGAGTGCAGCGAGAGGCGATCGCCAAGATTGCTCACCAGAAAACCGGCATTCATCTGCATGACTCCGTACACCCGGAGGTTCTGCGCACGCTCCTGCCCGACTTCGACGCCACCATAATCAGCCTCAGTAGCCAGATAACCGGGGCATTTCCTTCTAAAATATACATGGCCTTATCAGTGCCCCTGCCCATCATTTATTCTGGTGACGGTGATGGCTACCGGATGATTCAGGAACTGGGGCTGGGTTGGGTGTCCAAAGCAGGTGACAACTCAGCGTTGTTGCACAATTTGGTGCAATTCTCCAAGATGCCAGATGCTGAGCTCACTACCCTCAAGACAACCATAAAAACAATTAACGCTCAGCATTTCAACTTTGCAGAAGAGCAAGACAAGCTGCATCACAATCTCAGCCAATTTATCTGAGCGCGACTAACCATTTATGACGCCAAACAAACCAACCATTGTCGTGGGCCTGAACGAACTCAATATTGAGTTCATCAAGCAGTACGTAGCCGATGGTCGCCTGCCCCATTTCCGCCAGCTACTGGATAACAACGACATTGTTGTGACTCAATCGGAGGCTGAGTACGCGTTACTGGAGCCTTGGATACAGTGGGTAACCATTCACACCGGCAAGACGTACGCTGAACATCAGGTATACCGACTGGGCGATATCGTGGAGCGCCCGGAGCTTGCGCAAATTTACGAGGACCTTGAAAACGCCGGGCATTCGGTTGGCGCGGTATCCCCGTTCAACGCAGCCAATCGGCTCAAGGATCCACATTTTTTCGTACCCGACCCCTGGACTGATACGCCAGCGTCAGGAACGCCACTACTCAAGGCATTGTCACTGGCGGTCCACCAGGCGGTTAACGATAATGCCAAAAGCAAGATATCCATGGCCTCGGTGTTGTCTATCGTGAAGAGCGTTATCCGCTACGTGCCGCCGCCGCAATACCTGACCTACGCAAAACTGATTCTGGGTGCCAAAAAGCCAGGGCGTAAAGCGGTTATTCTGGACACGTTGCTGGCCGATACCTTCCTGTCGCTATTCAAAAAGCACCGGACCGATTTTAGCACGCTGTTTTTGAATACGGGCGCTCATCTGCAACACCATTACATGTTTAATTCAGCGGCTTATAAGGGTTCGCTGAAAAACCCTGAATGGTACTGCCCGAGCAGCTGCGATCCGTTACTGGATATTCTCGAGGTGTACGACTCTGTACTGGGTGCGCTACAAAAACAGAATATCAACCTGATCGTGCTTACCGGACTGCATCAGGAGCCCCACGAGCACAATACTTATTACTGGCGGCTTAACGATCATGCAGCCTTTCTTAAAGCCATTGGTATAACGAGCACGTTCAGCGTGGATACCAGAATGTCCAGAGACTTTCTCATGCGGTTCGACAACACCGAGGATTGCCTGCAGGCAGAACACATCCTCACCAGTGTTATTGATACGACATACAACGAGCGCGTGTTCAGCGTTGATAATCGCGGTGCAAGCCTGTTTGTGGAACTGACCTTTGCGCAAGATATTACGCCCGGCGCAACCGTAATGTGCCAGAAGACACAACAGACAGTAAACAGCTTTGCCGATCATGTCTCTTTTGTGGCCATTAAAAACGGCGAGCATCACGGCGATGGTTATCTGATCGCCAACTTCCCACACACGATAGACAAGCGTATCCCTCTGACTTCGGTTCGCGACATCATCTTCTCTACAGTCAAGGACGGCGCTGTCGCCACCCCCTCATAAGGATCCACGGTGCGCCTGTCAAGGCGTACTCAAGGGTTCGGAGCTTTGTTTCATGTGTGGCATTACCGGTTATTTCAGTCTGGACAACTCTTTGGTGCCAGCACGCTTTGCAGCGGCCACCAGCCTCATAGATTATCGTGGACCCGACGATTTTGGCTATGTGTCCTGTAGTCGCACAGGCAAGATCACCGAATACCACGATGAGGCACTGAAAAACTTTGCATCAGACCAGGGCGTGCTCGGTGCGCTAGGCTTCAGAAGGCTTGCCATTCTGGACTTGTCTACCGCAGGTCACCAGCCCATGGGCGATGCAACGCGTAATTTCTGGATCTTGTTCAATGGTGAGGTATACAACTACCTGGAAATTCGCAGTGAGTTGATAGAGCTGGGGTATTCGTTCAAGTCCAACTCGGATACCGAGGTCATACTCACCGCCTACTGCCACTGGGGCCAGGCTTGCCTTGAAAAGTTCAATGGCATGTGGGCGCTCGCTATTCTGGATGTGGCGAAACAGAAACTGTTCTGTGCTCGAGATCGCTTTGGTATCAAGCCGTTCAATTTTTATCTCGACAATAAAAAGTTCATCTTCGGGTCTGAATCCAAGCAGATTCAGTGCATGCTGGGGCGCAGCCTGGAACCCGACTCACGCGCCGCATTCGACTACCTGATATTCGGTGCGAAAAATCACACTGAAAACACGTTTTTTTCCGACATAAAAGAGCTGCGCGGTGGCGAGTGCATGCAGGTGGATTTATCGGACGGCAATACTATCCGAGTGAGGCGCGAAAAATGGTGGACGCTGCAACAGAGGCAGTTTGAAGGAGACGCGCACGAAGCCGCCGAACAGATGCTGCATCTACTCAAGGACAGCATTCGCATACGCCTGAGAAGTGATGTGCCCACCGGCACCGCATTGTCGGGGGGGCTGGATTCCAATGGGGTGGTGGCACTGACCGATGAACTGAGCGATCAGCAACAGGACGTGTTCACTGTGGTATCCAACGACAAGAATCTGGATGAGTCTGAGTTCGCGGAAAAAAGTGTGAAAAAGTATGGCCTGAAATCGCACAAGATTGATTTCAGTACGCAGGACATAAAAACGCTGGAAAAAATCACCTTTCACCACGACCAGCCGTTGAGCGGTGCGGGTAACGTCGGTGGCTGGATTCTGCAACAACTGATTCAGAGCACCAACATCATCGTGAATCTGAACGGTCAGGGTGCCGACGAGCTGATGGGAGGCTATTCACGGCCTCCACACGCCCTCACCTATCTGGATTCCCTGCACTCAGGGCGTCTGGTACACGCTCATCAGCAGTTGCTGAAAGGTTTTCAACACTCCAATCGGAGCCTGCCGGGGAGCTTGTCTGTATTCGGTACCGACATTGCCCGGGTGTTGTTCAGAAACGCAGCCTATAAATCCGTCCTTGGCCGGCGCAAGGCGATGCTGAACGCCGAATTTTTTCATGATAGTCCGCACAAGTCGGCCTACATCGACATTTTCAAGACGGACATCGATTTTTCCAGTTTACAGAAAAAGCACGCCTGGTTCGAGTTGCAGAATACCTCCCTGCCTTCGTTGCTGCATAATGTGGATCGGGACTCCATGGCGCACTCACTGGAGGCACGTGTGCCGTTTCTGGACTACCGAATTGCCGAACACATATTCAGCCTGCCACCGGCCATGCTGCTGCACGACGGGTTTACCAAATACACTTACCGTAAGGCCATGCAAGGACGCATTGATGATGAGTTACTGTGGAATAACAACAAGAAGGGATTTGTCACCCCTGTCAATGATTATCTGGTGTCGGGCCATGCGTATTGTCAGGATCTGTTACAGCAGTTTCCCCATCATCCTGTGCTGAATATGGACTGGGTGAAGAGCGCCTTTGCGGCCAGGGATCCCAGGCAGTCACGTTTTTTATGGCGATGCCTGTGCTTCCTGATCTGGGACAGACAACGCATCCAAGGCAGTTACTCCTGTTGAACAATCGGCATGACAAAGGCTTGACACGGCACGGCAGCGCACAGGGGTTGCCCGTGGAGCACTGCACTTGTACTCCAGTGCCTGTACTTTCGCTGTCAATGGCTCTACCGTTATCGTGAACGTTTTACTACACCCGTGCCGCCTCTGGGTAAGATGTGACAACGTTACAACGCAAAAGCTTCAGCGGTGTTACCTTTCGCCATTTCATGGTCTGTCAGGCGCAGCGAAGTTCATCTGATGCTGATACTGGAGACGCAGATCCGATGACATGGGCCACCACACTGGCGACCACCGCGCTGTTTGCGGGAGCCCTGTTGCTGTGCATTGCGCTACTCAAGGTGGCCGTCATTGCAGGCAGGCGCTATGGGCTGGTAGACAAACCGGACCGCCGGAAACTGCATCGCGGTGAAGTGCCGCTCGTGGGCGGTGCCTGCATTTTCATCACCCTGCTAGCGCTGCAACTTATGGCCTCGTTTTCAGCGCAGGTGATTTTGGCGGGCGGCGTTTTGCTGCTAGTCGGCGTAGCGGACGATTTCCTCGATCTCAGCGCTACCATCAGACTCTTCTTTCAGGCGCTGGCGGCCAGTATTCTGGTTATCGGCGGTGGTTTGCAGATAAACAGCCTGGGCGGGCTGGTTCCGGACAGCGCGCTGCTGTTAAATGGCAGTGCGGCTATCGCATTTTCAATCGTCTGCGTCATTGGTGTCATCAATGCGGTGAACATGATAGACGGGGCCGATGGGCTTGCCGGTGGCATCACAGCCATCAGTGTACTGGCGTTGCTCTGTGCGGCACTCATGAAAGGGGGCGATGTGGATCTCACTCGCAGTCTGGTCGTACTGCTCGGTGCGATAGTAGCTTTTCTGCTGTTCAATTCCGGGGCGTTTGGCCAATACCATCGGGTATTTCTGGGAGACTCTGGCAGCATGCTACTGGGACTGCTGCTGGTCTCGTACTATATCGGTATGAGTCAAGGCCAGGCCCCCTACCTCTCTCCAGTGGTGGCAGGCTGGGTATTCGGTCTGCCGTTGATGGATAGTATTTCAGTGATTGTGCGGCGCGTAATCCGCGGCAAGTCTCCCGTTAATGCCGGGCGCGATCACTTGCACCACCGGCTCATGCGCGCTGGCTTAAGCTCCGGTGCCAGTGTGGCTTGCATGCTTGTGCTCCACGCTTTGCTGGTGACGGCCGGTATTGTCGGTGATTACCGTCAGGCTTCTCCAACATTCATGTTCTGGGCCTTTGTGCTGCTACTCGTTGTGTATCATCTGCTAGTGCAGCAGTTCCTGTCACGCAACCACAGAGGCCAGTACTAGCGCATTAGTGCGCATAAAGAGACGCGTGACCAGACAAATGCTTACGGGTTGACCGATATAGCGTGAAGCTTGCGGGTTTACTTTAATAGAGCAAGACTGTCTTGTACTGTGTGGGCGGGTCACAGCGTACAAACTACTCGCGTCAATTGCGCCTCAGACGCTTTTAGTTTCAGAACCCATCAGGACTGTTTCGGCTCAGGCTTTGGCTCCCTTCTAGACCTGATAAGCTTTGCTGGTACGCCGCCCACAATATCGTAGTCTGAAACGCTTTTGCTCACGACAGCCGAGCTGCCGACGATGGCACCGGTGCCGATGGTTACGCCATCCAGAATCTGTGCGTTGCTGCCAAGCCATACGTTGCTGCTGATAGTGATTCCCCCCTGAGGGAAAATCCCTTGCTCCTTGAACGGTACATCAAGCTGATCGGAGCCGTAGGTGCCACTACCCATGATGTAGACGTTAGCAGCCACGAGTACATCGTCGCCCATGCTGACGTTGCATTTCTCGGCGGCGTGAATGAGTGTGCTGATCCCCAGCATGCATCGCTTGCCCACCTCGATATCGCCGTTCTTGCATGACAGGATGGTGTTACGGCTCACGATGCTTTCGGCACCGATGGCAATGCCGCGATTGGATGCGCCCTTGGCATCGAGGGTGACGTTGTCATCCACTACCGTGTTGTCGTAGATACGAATCTTGAGACCGTGACGAATGCTGATTCCGCGGCCGAATACCACATTTCTGCCTACGTGCCCGAGGATTTTTGGATACAGCGCTTTGCGCAGTACTAGCCCGAGCGCGCCAGGCAAGCCTGATGCGAACATGACGATCAGCTCGTATTTGATCAGATACCATAAGTTGTCTGTACCTATTGCCAGCGCCTGGTAACGCTTCATGGCAGAGGTGCTGCTATCGGTTAGCTGATCATGCAGCGCCTTGCTATCGATCTTGTCCCCGGTCATGGCTTGATCAGCTTTTCAGTAACACGAAACCCTTACCGTGATCCCTGAACTCAGAGAGCGCCTCTACGCTGTACATCGGGTTGCTGTCGAGAAATTCCTGCAACGCGCGTTGCTGGCCAAGCTCGTCGCTATCCCCGTACGAAAACCAGTCGTCAAACAACAGGATAGTCTGGTTGTCCAGATACGGCAGTAGCCAATTAAGCGCCTCAATGGTAGAGGAGTAATAGTCACAATCGAGCAATACCACGGCGGCCTTCCGGAAAGGATGTTCTGTGCGAAGCTCCTCGGTTAGCGAGTCGCTGTAAAAACCCTTGATAAAGGTGGCATTGGTAAAGTCCATACCGTTTTTCTGCAAATTCTTTTTCACCGCCTCAAGCGAGCACGCAAATTGTCCTTTGAAGAACCGGTTGTCGGCAGCCTCCAGGCCATCTGCAGGCTCAGGCAAGCCCTCGAAGGAATCAAACCCGTACAGTTTTGTATCGGCGAGTTCCAGAGACTGGCAGTGCTTATAAGCTTCTAGAAAGGTATAGCCCCTGAACAGGCCAAACTCGTAGTAGTCACCCACAGGCTTATCACCTGCGTATTTTCTGGCAAGCGTAAGAGCCTCAAGCAGCGCCTGTGGCGTGCCCGGGCTGAGCGTTCTGAACGAGCCGTTAAATGTGTGGTAAACCTTGGAACCCATGCGAAACAACACAGGAAATCGCCGTAGTGAATTTTCGATTTGCGTCTTGACGATACCCATACTGATTTTTCTCGATCATGTTGATGTGCGATGAACGGCAAGGATCTTCTGCAGCCGCTGGACAGACTCGTTCACCACGAGATCGGTGTGAAAACCGTAGGTTGCGTCATTATATGAGACCATCGTGAAGAGTCAACGGCGCAGCTCACAATATCAGAAGAACCTGAACTAAGGGACTTGAGACGGCACACACAGCAATATCATACAAATCCGTTCAGCCTTCGCAGACAATATCAATGAGTGGCAAATCGCTGTTGTCACAACCCGCCAGATCGTCGAATCACCCTGTAATTTGCCATGAATTTCAAGAAAGTTCTATTCTCAAAGTGGACACGCTGGATAGTCTCGTTGTCGCTGCTAACGCTGCTGTTATTCATCACAGACATCTCGCTGCTGCTTGAGAACATCGCACTGGCAAAACTGCACTGGTTAACTGCAGCGGTCTTCTTCACCCTGTTTCTGACAGCTTTTGGTGCGGTGAAGTGGTGGTTCCTCATGCCTCGCAGCAGAACCGGTCCCATGTCTTTTGTGCGGGTTAATTTTATCAGCAATTTTGTGGGCATGTTTATCCCGGGCATTGTGGGCATTGAAGCTGCGCGTATTGCTGGCATCACGCGCTCAAGTAAAGATCTAGCGGCTACCGTGGCCTCTGTTCTGGTCGATCGACTGTTTGGTCTGTTTTCGCTGGGGCTGGTTGTGGCTATAGGTGGAGTGACGGCTCGTGAGATTGTGCCTCCGTTGGTCACCTTGGGGTGTGCGACCTTACTCGTGGCTATCCTCGCAGGTACGTTCCTGCTTATGAGTCACACGTTTCGGCGTCTTCTTGAGCGTCTGTTGCCCGAGAAAATCTTCAGTCAACTGAACAAACTTTTCGAATGTCTGGACTTGTACCGGAACCGGAAGCATTTGCTCGCAGGCTCACTGCTGTTATCGGTAACTTTTCAGCTACTGCGTGTCGGGCTGGTAGTGATGCTGTGCAAGAGCCTGGGGATAGCAGTTGCCCTCACCTATCTGCTCATTGTGGTCCCTGTAGCCCTGTTTGTGCAGATGCTACCGATCAGTGTGTTCGGTATAGGCATCCGTGAGTCAGCCATGATTACCTTGCTAGCCGTTGCTGGCGTGAGTACCGAGAGTGCCTTTGCACTGAGCATTCTATTGATGGCTGTGCAGATCATCAGTGTACTGCCCGGCGGCATCTGGATGGCAATGGGCCAGAGACTGAACATACCAGAGCAGCCGTAACGGGCTCCAGGTTATTGGGCTAGAGGCTCTGGCGAAGTCTTGACAACCAATTAAGCATTAACTAAGCACACACTAGGCGTTCACTCAAGAATGTCACCATTCCCGAACGAAAAAAGGCGGGCCTCCTGAGAGGTCCGCCTTATCACTCGATGCCTTGTCTGAAAAGGATGGCACCAACGCTTCCCTGCGTGTGTTCTCTATTCGCCAGCCAATACCATCGAAAGCCGATAGCCTGTTACTAGTTGGCCAGGCTGCGTCGCTGGATAAAGTAGTCTTCTATCCAGTTTCCGTTTACCTTGGCAAACAGCCGTAACGAGACGACTCTTCCATCTGCCGGCAGGCCGGTGATGGTGAAGCTTCGGGTATTCGGATCTGAGATTCTGCCACTGTTGAACCAACGGTCGCCTGATGGGTTAGTGGGGTTCTGCCTCACCAGTAACCACCATTCGGTGACGTTGGCACCACCATCGGTCCACTCTACCGTGGTGGATGTCCCCCTAAGATCCTGGCCCACGGCAGGTACAGTGAAACTTGGGCTGCCACTGGTGCCGCCGCCGGTTGTACCACCGGTGGTTCCACCCGTCGTACTACCAGTAGTAGAACCGGTTGTTCCACCGCCGCTACTGTTGGATGCTTTGTACTCGAAGTTTCTTATGACCCAAGGTCCGCTGGGTTTCTTGTAGGAGAACTCGACGAACACCGGAGAGCCATTGGTGGGTAAACCCGACACCGCAAAGGATGTGGTGCTGGCATTGACAAAACGCTGGCTGGCGTATTCGGTTCCACCCGCTGATGCCCCTACTCGGAGAAACCAGTCGTCTACTGCCGTGCCGTTAGCCGCCCAGTTGAAGGTGACATTAGCTCCACCCAGCGTGGCGCCGGGTGCCGGATTGGTCAGTGCTGGCTGGCTGCTTCCACCACTGGTCGTGCTGCCGGTCGTCCCTCCCGTTGTCGTGCCCGTGGTGGTACCTGACGTTGCAGTACCACCAGTAGTGGAGCCCGTCGTTGATCCGCCGGAGGTGTTGGTGCCACCCGTGGTGGATCCGGTTGTTCCACCGCCTGCGTTGAAGGCAACGTATTCGAAGCTTCTGATATTCCAGGAGCCATCTGGACGCTTGTAGGAAAACTGCACAAACACCGGAGTACCGTTATTCGGCAGACCCGATACCGCGAGCGATGTGGTGTTGCTGTCGAAAATACGCTTATTGGCAAATTCGGTTCCACCGGCGGTTTTGCCGACTCGGAGAAACCAATCGTCTACCGGTGTACCGTTGGCAGCCCAGTTAAACGTCACATTCGTGCCTGTCAGTGTGTCGCCCGGTGCCGGGTTGGTCAGTGCTGGCAAGCCGCTACCGCCACTGGTTGTACTGCCCGTTGTACTGCCCGTTGTACTGCCTGTTGTACTGCCTGTTGTCGTACCGGTAGTACCGCCGCCCGCTGTGAAGGCTTTATATTCAAAGCTTCTTATGACCCAGGGTCCGCTGGGTTTCTTGTAGGAGAACTCGACGAACACCGGAGAGCCGTTGGTGGGTAAACCCGACACCGCATAGGATGACGTGCTGGGATTGGCGAAACGTTGGCTGGCGTACTCGGTTCCACCGGCTGATGCCCCCACACGGAGAAACCAGTCGTCTACTGCCGTGCCATTAGCCGCCCAATTAAAGGTGACATTACTTCCACCGAGTGTGGCGCCGGGTGCGGGATTGGTCAGCGCGGGCTGGCCGCTACTACCACTGGTCGTGCTGCCGGTAGTGCTCCCTGTTGTGCTCCCTGTTGTGTTGCCTGTTGTGCTACCCGTTGTCGTACCGCCCGTTGTTCCACCACCTGCGGTGAAGGCAACGTATTCAAAGCTTCTGATATTCCAGGAGCCGTTTGGACGCTTGTAGGAAAACTCTACAAACACTGGAGTACCGTTGTTCGGCAGACCCGACACAGCGAGCGATGTGGTGTTGCTATCGAAAATACGCTTACTGGCAAACTCGGTTCCACCGGCGGTTTTGCCGACTCGGAGAAACCAGTCGTCTACCGCTGTGCCGTTGGCAGCCCAGTTAAACGTCACGTTAGTGCCTGTCAGTGTGTCGCCCGGTGCCGGGTTGGTCAGTGCTGGCAAGCCGCTGCCGCCACTGGTTGTACTACCTGTTGTACTGCCCGTGGTGCTGCCGGTAGTGCTGCCCGTTGTGGAGCCAGTGGTACCGCCACCTGCGGTGAAGGCTTTGTACTCAAAGTTTCTTATGACCCAGGGGCCACTGGGTGTCTTGTAAGAGAACTCGACGAAAACCGGCGAGCCATTGTCTGGCAAACCGGACGCTGAAAAGGAGGTGGCATTTCCGTCGACGATACGCTGGCTGGCGTACTCAGAGCCACCGGCTGAGGCTCCAACCCGGAAGAACCAGTCGTCTACGGCTGTGCCATTGGCTGCCCAGTTGAACGTAACGCTGGTGCCCCCGAGTGTGGCGCCGGGTGCCGGTGAGGTGAGTTCTGGCTCTGATCCACCCGTACCCTGATTACAAAAGCCTGCATTGAGCATGGCAGGCAAGTAGGCATTGGCGATGTGACGCTCACCGGCAGCGTTGGGGTGCACACCGTCTGTTGTCATGGAGTTGGTGTCAAAACCATTCTCCACATCCACTATGCTGACGCGCGAGTTGCCGTAGGAAGACACCATTTGCTCAAGCTTTGAGGTGTATACCTCTGACGCCCTGTATGAGGCGAGAATCTGAGTGGGTGTCAGATTGTCTCCGGCGAACGGGATAAAGTTGGCAACCAATACCTTCAGGTTAGCGGGGTTGGAATGGGAGGCGATGATTTCGTCGACGACGCCCTTGACCTCATTTCGGGTCTGGCTTGTAAAGCTCTGCATCTGAGCTTCCGTTTTCGTACCGTCGCCAATGGCAGCTGACAGATCGTTTGTACCCAGATGTACCAGCACGAAGTCTGGCTGCTCGTTGGCAACATAAGAGCCAACGGGCAAAATAGTAACTGTGGGGCCAGATGTACCGTTCAGGTATTCATCGGCGCGTATGCCGCCCCATGCTTGATGATCCAGATCGTACCCATCGTTAGGGCCGAACCCGGCAAAGTAGCTACCCGGTCTTTCAGCAGGCTTTCTGAAACTGAACGAGTTCAGGTCCTGGTCGCCAACCATGTCGTAACTACAGCCTCTGGCTATGAACAGATCCTGCAAGGCTTTTCTAAAGCTGGGGCGATCAAAACCTGCCGAAATTGAATCACCCGCTACCATGACACTTTGTTGTGCCAACAGAGGCGAGCACATCGCGGCAGTTGTCAAGGCCGCCGCTGCCACGGTACGGATACATTTAACGTGCTTCATAACTATTCCATTGTTCCGCGCGAGTGCTTATTTTCTCAAAAAGCAGACATGCCGCGCGTGTTTCACTCAGGCAGCGCCCAGCCACCGACCTAACCCCACAGTTTAACGTGACTAACCCACAGAGTTTCGTCATGTAACGTTGAATTTTACAATTAATGCAGATAATCAGATACCTTTCTGCATAATAGTGAATGAAACGCTACCGTTGGCGGACACGTTACACGGTTACAGCGGCAAATTACGTGGCTAGGTACAATACTTTTGCATAGGGCGGGCACCCTTATCGATTGCGCGGGCACCCCGACACGTCGCCAAGTCTCAGCAATTCACCATTGAAGAGGGGGCGCGCACTACCTTAGCCGAGCCGGGCAAATACTTCCGCTACGAGCGGGTTGGTGGATCAGCCTGTGACTCAGCAAAACGCCTGTAAAAACGCTGTGAATGCGAAGGAATTGGACAACACGCAGCAACCACGGTACGGGTGGATGTATCCTTAACCCCAGTGATGCATAAAATTTCGGCCCAGAACCGCTTCGCTGCTTCTATAGCAGCATCTAAGGCGCTGTACTCATTTTTTCTGGATCTCACCTAGAGTGACTAGGCTCAATCCAGTAAAAACTCCGTGCAGCGCCTTATATACAGCTCTATAAGCTTCTGGACTCGAAATTTTATGCAACACTGGGGTTAACTTGAAGACAAATCAGGCCTTGGTCAGAATCATCTCCACAGAGGTACAAAAAACATCCGTGACTGACGATAACGGCAGAAAGGCTGGCAGCTTCACGGGTTGTAAACCAAATTTATATTTGTAGTCTGGTCTGATGATAAAGGCTCTACTGGCGTGAACCTTCATTCCGAATTGTTCGCAATGTTTGAGCACCGAATTCGTGGTCAGGCAAGTTTCCCGAATCTCATTGAAGTCTTTTATCAGATCTTCTTTCTCCTTATACATATTGCCCTGGGGTGAAATCAGGCGATTAAACAGTCCGCGCGGCAAGACCTGAAGATACGGGAAATTGGAAAACACGCCGGAGCCATTGTGCTGATGCCCGCCAAACGGCGAATAGAAAGGTGTGTAGGTCACATACACATAAGACGACTCGTGTAGGTGCTCGGAGACTTTTCCCAGAAACTGCTGCGGATTGCCACAGTGCTCCAGAACGTCGCGAAGCAGGATAATGTCGTAGCTACCTGTGATGTCTGTTTCGAGGAAATTGACACACTTGAACTCCACATTATCAACCGGCCGCGATTTACGAATCATTTCTTCGTCGTAGTCTATGCCCAGGCCATTAAACGAATTTTTCTCATTCAAGCCTGCCAACACACCTCCTTCACCACACCCAATATCCAGAATCGACTTGCCCTGAATAGCAATGTCAAAATCAGACAAGCTACCCGACACGACGTCTCTACCCAGATCGTATTCGTAATCAAAATATGTGGAATAATTTTTCATGACAAAACCCTGAAGGAACGACCTGTTTAAATGATGGTGGAAAAGCGAGACGTTAACGGCGGATACTAACGATGTTGATCTGGAGCCGATCGGCAGCAGGCGAATCATCCCACCTTACCGTTCGGCCCTGCCCCAGTTTACTAATTCAATATTTCGCGTGCCAATTAACCTGATTATTTCCGGACTGGTCAGCGCTTTTAGCTCAGTGCTCCACTGGTAACCCCAGTGGGCTTTATTGTTGTCATCTTCGCTGTCCAAACCCGGATGACACATCAGCTCCGTACTGCTTCCGGGTTGTAGATTTTCAACTATACGCTGCAAGGATTGCTCATTAAGGCAGCCACCCTGCATAAAACCTGCAAAGTGCTGCGCAGTTTCGGTCCTCTGACGTCGGCTCAGATGATTCAGTAGTTTCAGCGAATACAGTTCAGCTACCCTGGCAAAAGGCGTGCTGCCAGACACCTGGCGAGGGCCAAACTGCTCGCGTGTGCTGCGGATTCGCTTGATGCTGTATTTTTCACCCAGTTTGTTGACAACCTTGGCCACCTGCGGCAACAGATGTACATGCTGGTGTGAGTCCAAATGCGTGATTGGCAGCCCGCTGGCCACCACTTTTTCGATCTGTCGATCCAGTTCAGACTCGACCTGTTGCATATCAATGCGCCCAGCTAGATAGCGACACCCAAAAATCTTTGCGCTACGGTGAAAACGCCCGTCGGCATCGACCAGTGTGCTCACCTGATCACCGCTACCTAACGGACATTCCTCTACCAGAGTCAGGTGAACCCCTAGGCCCAATTGGCTATTTCGACGGGCTATATCTACTGCTGTCTGAAACGAGTCGCCCACTGCCATCAGCGATGCTGACGTTAGTATGCCTTGCTGGTGAGCAGCCTCGATACCCTGGTTGACCGCGTCCGTCAATCCGAAGTCATCAGCATTCACAATGAGCTGTGCCGGCTTATTGATGTCAGTCATTTTCAACCACTTCGGCCGATGCCTTCACATCCCGTACAGCGTTAGTGTCGGGGTGACTGATGGCTGCGGCCCTTTGGGTATCGGTATGACTGATAACAGTGGCCCTTCTAGTCTCGTTAGTACTCTGACCAATCAGATAACGAGGTCGTGATCTGACTTCAATCAGTACTCGACCCAGGTATTCTCCCAATACCCCCAACAGCACAAACAAAACCCCGAATAGAAACGAGGTTAGCGCCAGGCTCGAGGCCCAGCCGGGAACAACCTGCCCCGACAGGTATTTGGCCAAAATGGCATACACAGTGACCGTAAATGCCACGAAACTTGTTGCCAGCCCAATGAGAACGCCCACTCGCAAGGGCACCAGTGAGAAGGAGGTGATCCCGTTCCACGCAAATTTCAACATGCGCAGTACGGTGTATTTCGATTCACCGCTGTGTCTACTCTCAACCGAATACTCGACCGAGCTGGATGTATAACCCACCCATTCCACGATGCCTCGTAAAAAGAGTTCGTGCTCATTAAAACCCAGTATCTCTTGTAACACCTTCTTGTCAATCAACCTGAAATCTGAAGCCCCTGCCCGGATTTCCACACCACTGAGATAGGTGAAAATGGTGTAGTACCATTTGGACGTCAGTGTCTTCAGATACGGCGAGTCAGCAGAACTGCGGCGTATGGTCCTGACAATATCAAAGCCGCTCTGCCACTCTTTGATGAGCTTGGGTATGACGTGGGGCGGGTGCTGCAGGTCTGAATCCATTGAAATCACAGCGTCTGCTTTTGAATGCGCCAAGCCTGCGACCAATGCATTCTGATGACCAAAATTTCGTGACAGCCGTATCCCCTCAACCCGGCGATCTGCCTTGGCCAAGGCTTCAATTTCAGCCCATGTGCCATCGCGACTACCATCGTCTACGAACAGCATGCTCCATGAAATTGACAGCTGTGCCATCTCACGGGCTACCGCCTCGTACAGTGGCCTGACATTACCTTCCTCGTTGTAGGCAGGTACAACAATAGCGATGTCCACAATAAGCTACTCCGACGTCAACTGATAGAGGGCCGATCTCAATTGCCCATCAGGAGAGTGTGACCACCGTTCAGTGAAATACTGTTCGTACTCAGACGATGTAAACGATGCGAGGAAAGGGTACAGCTCGAGCAGCTTGAAATCGATATACACAAACTCTGACTCGTTTAATCTCAGATATGAGACGAGCCCTTCCAAGTTAGTGAATGGGACCGGTATGTAATCGATGCCTGCCATATACGCCAGGTAGCCTTTTCTCGCCGCCATTCGTTCAACAGCAGGACGTTCCCGAAGCATACTGGCAGGTTCTGCGAGAACGGCTGGATCATAGTCGCCATTGAATGTGGGCGGGTTCAGCGATTTGTATATAGGCACGGCTTGACCGGCAATCAGCACACCAACCGCTGCCATTACAGTCAGTGTGAAAAGGATGCGATGGCGATATCGCTTCACCACCCATCGTGCAAGCTCGACAATCGCGACCGCCTGCAAAATGGAAAAGACAGGCATAGCCTGAGCCATTTGTCGGGGGATTACACTGGTGTGCAGAACCGGTGCAATTAAAACAGCCGCAAGCATGAACAGATAGAATATCAGGCTCGTTACTGTGCCTTGTACAAGGACGAACAGAGCACCGGCAAACAGAAAGAACACGCCAACAGGCGATAGAATATCGGTGAGGATATAGCGATATATCGTGTCCACATTTTTCAGTGACAGCTTTAACCGTTCCACCAGCGGAGTAGAGAGGGCCTCATTTGCAGACTCACCAGAGAGACGATCCACGGCCTCCTGATGATTCTGTCGCGCATAGATGAGATTGGTGGTGGCGTCGTCCAGATCCAGACCGTACATGGCCGCATCCAGGGGCCGATCAGGCATCAGAGCCGCCAATGATTGCCAGGCTACCCGGCCATTCAGCGCCGGAGACCCCATCTTCTGCGTGATATGCACTATTTGAAGGGTTGCCATCACAGCGAATATCAGCATGAATGTGCCTATCCAGCCAACGGGTACCAACTTGCCACTGTCACCCGCTGTTGATGCCCATCGGCGGCTGATCTGGATGGCTACCACGATCATGGGGCACAACGCGATAAACAGCACACCCTCGGTTTTCGTCAAAAACGAGAGCCCGTATAGTGTGGCTGCCAGCGAGGCTGACGCAAGTGTGAACTGCCGAGCTTCCAGCACTTTTAGCGTGATGTATATACCTGCGTAAAGCAGGGCCTGATAGAGAATTTCTGTGAGTACGGCTATAGACAGCGACACTTCAAGTGGGGTGCACGCCAGTATCAGCGCGGCGACCACACCGGCCGTCTGTGAATGCAGACGTGCTCCCAGCAAAGCCACGATTAACACCAACAGGGTACTGGACAGTAGCGAAACCCATCGGCCAGCCCGTTCCGCGTTGTCTACGATAGGCGTTAGAACAGATGCCAAAAACGGATATACCGGTGTAGAGTCAGAATTCAACGCATTTATCTGGGACCACTGCCAGCTTGCGTAAGCTTCGATGCTCTGGACATAAAACACACTGTCGTGGTCATCCAGCACCGTGGTGTTGTTCAGTGCAACGCTGCGCAGCAGCAGGGATACGCACACGGCGAACGCTATCAATAGCCAAAAGACTGTTGGTGATCGCGGCGGCGAATGCGCAGCAGTGGCAATGCCGGTTGTTAGGTCGCTCTGAGCTGACATCATTTTGCTTCCTGCTGCGCAGCGCTTTCACCAGGCGCTTTGCCGGAGAACGCAAAATAACGGCTACCCAGATAGGACAAACACGTGTAGACAGGAATGCCCAGCCAGTGAGCGAGGAAATCACTCATCGTTGTGTAATGCACAAGGCTTAGCACCACCACAAGATTAGCTGAGTAGGCCACCAGGAATACCACTAGAAATCTGGGTAACGCACGCTGCCAGGATCCCCGGTACTTGAAGGTCAGTTTAGAATTGAGTGCATACGAGACACACAATCCCGCCGCGTAGCCTGCAACGTTTGCCCACACGTTGGACCAGTCAAGATAGGTGATGGCGATGTATATCGTAGACATGCCTACCAGCATGTTCAGTACACCCACTGACAGGAATCTCGCTAACATGAGATTGCCACTGTGTCTAACCATCCGATGGTATCGCTAGCCTTCAGCACGATCTGTCTGCTCTTCCCTGTTGAGTCTGGTACACGCGTGATCCGTGCCCCTATACAAACGGGTAGCGGCGATGCGAATTGTCAATGTGCCTATCCGACGTGTTCCGTGGAGTCCTATTTCCCTTCGTACTGAACGCGTCATGATTTTGCCGAATTATAACGCCAAATACACAGCTTCATGTAACCCTTCGACGAACAGGTTTCTGTTCCATGAGCCAGTACTCTAAATAATTAACGCTATAACGAGGCTCAGACTCTATTGATACAGATCAATTGCAGCCACACAAAACAGGTGAAGAATAACGTTGTACCTCACCCACATCGGGCTCACGCGTGAGGAAGGAGTGCGATAACTTGCAGAATTGCACCTCGCCTATACTTTTCGACGTCGCAATTAGTGCTTTCTAGACGTAGTTCCTAGACATTACACACAAGTTTACTTTAGTTCTTTGTTAAAATTCACACTAAGTCACGTGTAATACTACCTATCCTCACAAGCTATGGATGGGTGAGCATGACTACGAGAGAATGTCGATCAGTGATGGAGCGTTGTAGAATGGATTTCGCGGTGAGCTTGCCAGTGTCAGTTATTTTCGTTGTATCACTCTTACTGTGCCTGGCCCTGTTAAGGGTGGCAGAGGTTGTTGGCAAAAGCCTGGATCTGGTGGACCGGCCCAATGAGCGAAAAACTCATTCCGGTGATATCCCTCTGGTTGGGGGAATTTGCATATTCCTGACTATCCTTTTCCTGCAGATTATTGCACCGATGGACCCTGTGGTTCTTGTGGCCGGAGCGCTGCTCATTGCTATTGGCATTGCTGATGATTATCTGGACCTGAGCCCACGGCTGAGGCTAGCGGTTCAGGCCATGGCCGGCGCTATACTCATCTGGGGTGGCTACCAGATAACCCATCTTGGGGGTTTGTTAATCGGTGATGCGCTATTGCTCAGCGGCGTGAGTGCCGTGTTGTTCTCCCTGCTATGCATGATAGGCGTAGTGAACGCCATCAACATGATAGATGGTGCGGACGGGCTTGCCGGTGGCGTGGTTGCCATTAGCGCAGCAGCCCTGCTGTCTATCACCATGCTGGCGGGCGCAGGCATTGAAACAACCGGTGGGCTCATTGTGATTCTGGGTGCCGTGTTAGCCTTTCTCACCTTCAACTCTGGTGTGTTTGGTAGCAACCACAAGGTATTTCTGGGTGACTCGGGCAGCATGTTCTTGGGAATTGTGCTTGCGGCCTATTACATTGGCCTGTCTCAAGGTAGCGATGCCTACTTGTCACCCGTGGCAGCAGGCTGGGTGTTCGGGTTGCCACTGATGGACAGCGTGTCTGTCATGGTGGCGCGCATGAGGAACGGCAAGTCACCGCTCAAGGCTGGCCGAGATCACTTGCACCATCGCCTTGCTGACAAAGGCTTTACCAGCGGCCGTGCCGTGGCCTTGATGCTTACCCTGCATGCCGTATTGGTGCTCATCGGCTTCATCGGTAATCATTATGCGCTCTCAGAATCGGTCATGTTCTGGGGTTTTGTGTCGCTGGTGGTTGCGTATCATTTTGCCTCTCCCCTGCTGCTCTTCCACGGAACCTCTGGCTCGCTTGGTGGTAAGCGTAGCGTGCGTCAATAGGGGTTGTTACCTTGTGCAAGCCAAGGTAATTCCTCTAGTGCCTATAATACCCATACCCTAAAGGCACTCTCGGCATAGCAGACAGTTGCGCCGGAGTCACAAAGCTCTTTTTAGCAAGTGGCTGCCGGTAAATCCCGTGGCACCTGTCACCCACACCACATCATCGGCTTCAGTACCCGTATGGTTACACGCTTCGGGTACGATTTATTGTCCTTTAGATAAAAATGACGGCGAAAATACATTACCCTGTTTATCGGTGAACAGTTAAATGGAACAATGAAAAACCGCAAAGGCATCATACTGGCGGGAGGTACCGGCTCACGCCTCTGGCCAATTACTCAGGGCGTCTCCAAACAGCTACTGCCTGTTCACGACAAGCCGATGATTTTCTACCCCCTGTCGGTGCTCATGCCTACCGGGATTCGGGATATTGCCATACTGACCACACCTGATGATCAGGCACAGTTTCAGAGACTGATGGGTGATGGGAGCCAGTGGGGTCTGAATTTTACCTACATCGTCCAGACCTCTCCTGATGGTCTGGCTCAGGCCTACACGTTATTGTGGATCTGCTGAAACATTACCTCGCCGACGACTTGCTGTCGGTTGAGCTGATGGGCCGAGGCTACGCATGGCTGGACACCGGTACTCATGGCTCCCTTCTCGATGCAGGAAATTTTGTAAGAACACTTCAAAAGCGCCAGGGCCTGCAGGTAGGTAATCCGGACGAGATTGCCTACGAACAAGGTTGGATATCACCTGCACAGCTTGAACGACGTGCAACCCTGTATGCCAAGAGTGATTATGGAAAATCTTTACAACGGCTGATACTCAGTTAAGAGACTGCTTGCTGCGAAACTCCATGATGAACGATTCATGAACATCCTTGATATAGCCAGCTGGGATGCATCCAGAACGCTGGCCACAGGCCCCGCCCGACCGGTATTTTAACGCGAATTTCCACGTACTGAGAAGACCAGGCGGTGGTCTGAAATGGTGGGGGCTGCCAGTGCGTGGGTTGCACTGGCTAATATTGGCAGAATAAGGCAAAGGCAAATGGCCATTTGGCGCCACTTGATGGGATTTGTGGTTTGTGCAGGGGCAGTTGTATAGATACGGCGGAGAAAAGTCATTCTTCAAGCGGCAGGGACTTTCGCGAGCATAAAGACGGGTACGATCAGTGGAATAAAAGAGCAATCAGGTTGCATTGAAATATCCGGTCAGGGTTGGCCGAATGACGCACGAGGATCAAACCCGCCCAGTCGTTCGATATTCAAGTCATGGAGACTACTTCATGCGAGGGGTTCAACGTGCACAACGCGACCTTGAAAAAGTACTGTCACCACTCCCCGTTGAATGAATCGAATTCATGCCGCTGAACCAGAGCGAAGCACACAATTAGGGAACAACAGTGATGGGCGAAGACCCTGCCACAAGCGTGGTTGATCGGAACTTGGTGCATCACCAAGTGCGCAATCGCTATGTGCTGGCCAATTCGACGTTCCCAACCGGTTCGCCTGAAAACCCCACGCTGACGAACACCGCCCTCGCCACACGTGCTGCGGAGATGATGGGATGAGCGTCTCACGGCGCAGTTTTATTGCATTAGCCAGCGTAACTGGCATTGCAGCGTTGGCTGCGCCACTGATCTGGCAAAGCGAAAAGGATCTCATCATCGGCATGCTTAGAGAAGAACTGCCAGACTTGCGCATGGACCCAGAGACTCTGAGTCATTTTGCCGAAGGTTTCCTGCAAGACTACAAGAGCTCCCTGAGACGGAAGACTACACTTACGAGCGCGTGAATGATCGATATTTTGCCAGCAACATTAGGTGACACTGCTGTGCCAGGCCCTGTCAAGTCGGCAATAGTTTATCTACGAAGCGCGCTTTTCAATGCTTTTTTCCTTGGCACAGATTATTTTGACTTGTACAACAACTCGGAGCAGAGGGTCACTTTCTTATTTATCCCGGATTTCTACGCAGTCGGATGCTCAAATCGGTTGGCGAAGTACGACTCATAAGGGTGATGGGGTGTTGGGTATTTCTTAAATGAATCGATCTGGGAAATGCAATCAATAAGTGATACTTGTCAAGTTTTACGTAATTAAACTTTTGTCACGAGTATGAGGATTGTTGTGGGTCGCCGAAGTAGGCAATAATTACGGAATTCCATTACCCTTGTCGCATTCTAGACTCAGAATCACAAATGAAGAATCGTAAGGGAATTGTATTGGCTGGTGGCACCGGATCGCGTCTGTGGCCAATTACTTTGGGTATTTCAAAGCAATTGTTGCCAGTACACGATAAGCCGATGATTTACTACCCGCTATCGGTGCTCATGCTCACCGGCATACGGGAAATCGCTATTATTACTACACCCGATGATCAGGCACAGTTTCAGCGATTGTTGGGAGACGGCAGCCAATGGGGGGTCGAATTTACGTATATCGTACAACCTTTGCCAGAGGGGCTCGCACAAGCCTATACATTGGGGGAGAGCTTCTTGAACGGATGCCCGTCCTCTCTTGTTTTAGGGGACAACATATTTTTCGGGCACGGGTTACCCGATCAGCTACAAGCCGCTGATTTTAAACAATCAGGGGGAACTGTTTTCGGATATCAAGTGGCCGACCCTGAACGCTACGGCGTCATCGGTTTTGACAAGGCTGGCTCAGTGAGCTCAATAACGGAAAAACCCTCATCACCAGCATCTAACTATGCAGTTACCGGACTGTATTTTCTCGACTCCACCGCCCCGGAAAGAGCCAAGGAAATAAAACCCTCTCCCCGAGGTGAACTGGAGATTGCAGACTTACTAGAGCATTATCTTGCCGATAACATGCTGTCCATAGAGTTGATGGGCCGCGGCTATGCCTGGTTGGATACAGGCACACACGGATCCCTACTAGAGGCTGGGAATTTCGTCCGAACACTGCAAAAGAGACAGGGGCTTCAAGTGGGTAGCCCAGATGAAATAGCTTATGAGCAGGGCTGGATTTCTCAAGAAGCATTTGAAAAGCGAGCCGAATTATTCGCAAAAAGCGAATATGGCCAATCATTGCAGCGTTTGGTCAAAAAATAGCACTACAGCTACAGTTCAGTACTCTATCTGGAGAGTTATGCCTTATTGCAGGAATGGTGAGAAGTGACTATTGAGCGTGTTTAGTAAAACACAGTCAACGATTTTGTCGTTAGCTCGAATTCACTTCTGTTAAGGATATAGTCGCCGGTGAATATCTCTCCAAATTACATTGATTAGATGCCTCAACTCGGTACACTCATTTTTTTTCACACTATTGGCCGTATTGATTGGCCGTATTGCTCTTTTCTCGAGTCAAGCTATCGAGTTCGCCGGTGTTAATTGAAGACGCGGAAAACGGAAACACTGCTAGCTGGGATGTTTATGACCCTACCCCCGCTGAGCGTCTGGCTTGGCCGTAGATGGGAATTCAAATACCAGCCCGATGAGCACAACAGTTAAGCCAACCAATCTGGGCATTGACTACGCTCGCGTATATCAAGAAAAAGACACACCGTAAACAGCAATATATACTTCCTATTTTAATCACTTTTTTCTCACGCCACACTAGCGTTCAAGTCTGCTCATGAACTCTAGGGAGAATACGAATAGCGCCCCAGGTACCGGATTGAGACAGACATCATGATTCTCGTAACAGGCTCTTCTGGATTTGTGGGTAACGCGGTAGTTGCACACATTGAAAAGCAGGGGCTCAAATCTCGCCAGATTTCAAGAAAACAAATCGACTGCGACGAACCCAATACGCACTTTATACCGTCTATCGATGAGAGTACCGATTGGGGCCCTGTTCTATCGGGCGTAGAGGCCGTGATACATTGTGCAGCAAGAGCGCACAGAATGAACGAGGCAGGAGACTCGTTTGAGAAATACGCTAGCGTTAATACGGCAGGGGCAGTTAAATTAGCTGAATCTTGTATAGAACATCGCGTAAGAAGACTGGTGTATGTATCCACTATTAAGGTGTGTGCTGAATCTACTCTGCCAGGCGAGATCATTGGTCCTGATCAGCAGTTGTCACCATCGGATGACTACAGCAAGACGAAGGCTGCGGCAGAAACACGATTGCAACAACTGGCCAATGACTCTGCACTTGAACTGGTCATTGTTCGCCCCCCACTTGTTTACGGGCCGGGGGCAAAGGGCAACCTTGAGAAACTAGTGAGAATTGTAAGTAAAGGGCTGCCACTGCCACTGGGCGCTATCAATAATCGCCGAAGTATAATGGGATTGCAAAACCTGGCTGATTTTCTCGTGCTGGCAACCCATCATCAAAAGGCCCCCGGACAAATATTTAACATCAGCGATGGGGATACTGCATCCACTACCGAGCTTTTGGAAACTTTAAGCGTTGCCATGGGTAAACGCTCGTTACTAATACCAGTTCCGGTGGCCTTGATTAAACTTGCAGGTCGATTAACGGGTATGACAGCCCAGGTTGATAGATTAACCTCCAGTCTGGAGGTAGATTCAAGGTCTTGCTTTGAGCTACTTGATTGGCAACCACCGTTGAGTGCACGTGAATCTATTGCATCGTTAGTTGAAGACAATATAAATAAAACGTAACTAATGAAATCTTTTCCTATCCATCAAGTTGTTAAACGCTGTCTGGATTTCGGTATTTCCTTGACCTTGGGACTCCTTCTTTTTCCCGTCATTTTGGTAGTTGCTATTGCCATCAAAGTTACTTCGAAAGGCCCTGTCCTGTTCACATCAAATCGAGTTGGCCGGAACAACAAGCTGTTCAATATGCCCAAATTTCGTTCTATGAAGATGAATACACCCGCAGTTGCCACTCATTTGCTCGAGAACCCAGATTCTCATTTGAGCCCGATTGGTGGGTTTCTACGCAAATCAAGTCTGGATGAAATACCACAACTTTGGAGCGTCATTCTTGGTGATATGAGCCTGATTGGTCCACGTCCAGCCTTGTATAACCAACAAGAGTTGATTGATTTACGCACAGAACATGGTGTTCATAAAATTCAACCTGGGGTGACAGGCTGGGCCCAGATCAATGGCAGAGATGAATTATCTATCGAGGAGAAAGTAGTTTTCGATATCGAGTATCTTGAACGCAGGAGTCTGCGTTTTGATCTGAAAATATTGGCCGGCACCATTCTTGTAGTTTTGATGCGTAACTCTGTTTCACACTGAATTATTGTCACTGCAACAGCATTTTCAGTTTATTCATATCAGAAAAAATCACGCAGCATCTACCCTATCCCACCTCGTCAAACCACCATTGTTATTTCATTCACTTGTTACCCTCTTCTAGTCCGCTGTTAGTGAAATCATTTCAGCCATACCCATCAGATGTAATTTTATGAGCGATAAAAAGAAAATCAGTGTTGCGATCATTGGCACAAACGGCTTGCCTGGAAGATATGGCGGATGGGATCAATTGATGGAAAACCTTACTGTAAAATTGGTAGATGACTACCAGTTTTATGTTTATACGAGTAGCCACGATGCACAGCCAGGCCTAAAAGCACACAATGGCGCTATACTAAACATTGTTAAGCTAAAGGCGAATGGTTATCAGAGTGTTGCTTATGACGCATGGTCGATGGTTCATGCTTCACGTCGGTACGACGTTCTACTAGTTCTGGGCACATCAGGATGTATTTTTCTCCCTTTGATCAAATATTTCTGTAAGAAAAAGATAATCCTAAATCCTGACGGCGCAGAATGGAAGAGAGGTAAGTGGAAAAAGTTTATAAAACGGTTTCTCTATATTTCAGAGTCAATCGGTGTCAGATATGCAGATCGAGTCATCGCCGATAATAAAGTCATGCAAGACTACTTTAAAGACCACTACAACGTGGAAAGCTCGCTAATCGCCTATGGCGGAGACAACGCCTCAAAGGTAGCATTGACTGATACCGCTAAGGAAAAATACGGTATTACGGAAGGTTCGTATGCATTTAAAGTATGTAGGATAGAACCCGAGAATAACATCGAGCTGGTTCTCAAGGCTTTCCAACACAAGCCTACTCGTTTGATTATTGTCGGAAATTGGAAAAATAGTAGTTTTGGCAAACGTATGCGTGAACAATTTGCCAACTCGAAGAACATCACTATGCTGGACGCTATCTATGACCAGACTAAGCTGGACGAATTGAGGTCCAACTGCGGCATCTATGTGCATGGTCATTCAGTTGGGGGAACTAATCCCTCACTAGTGGAAGCGATGAATCTTGGTTTATGCTGTCTCGTTTTTGATGTTGACTACAACAGAGAAACAACTGAGCACAGTGCGTATTATTTTAAATCGCTGGAGGAGCTTGGTGAGCTTGTTGAATCATTTGATCGAAGCACGCTCGAGGTGGAAGCTACACGCGTATTAATGAAGGAAATTGCTGAAAGGCGTTATAGCTGGCAACATGTGATATCGCAGTATAGCGCCGAGATTAAATAGGTGTAAAGGTGTAGTCGGATGACTAGGAGACTGTAAGCCATACTGGGTAAATGCCCGAAACGGTACAGATGACCAGTCGGCGAAAACGAGAACTATGCCTCCAATGAGGACCGCGTGACACGCTACGCGACCTATACAGTAGTAAGTGTATTTGGTCATATTGAGCACCCCTCCAGTTCAAAGTAGACTCAGGATTGTAAAATTCCAATTACAGCGACAACGGCCCGTAACAACAGAGATGACTAGATGGATATCATAAAGACTGGGGGCTCAGGATTCACAGGAAATGCGGTTGCTCGAGAATTATTTGCTCAGGGATTGCAAATCACGTCAATAGATAGGCGGACCTCACATCTAACAAGTCTGAAAGCAATCACCGCTACAGAGCCAAACAAAAATCACGGCTATATGTAGTAACTGGTGATGATTTTCCACATCTTGTCGCATTGCGCGAAACCACAGGAAAACAGACTAGAGCTGAAGTTTTCGACACACTCGTTGAGTAGCCACTGGATTGCATAAAATGGCCTTGGAGTTTGCTAAATTTCAGCTATGCACAATTCGCTACTACTGTTTATTAAGTTTAATTGCTGCCTGTTCTAATACAGCCAGCTGTAAGGTAATTCACAAAGCATGAAAATAGTACTTGCCCACAATCATTTCAGTGTGCTCGGTGGAGCAGAAGTTTTTTATCACGAAGTTGGTAGAGTTCTTGAAGAGAATGGCCACGAGGTTGCGTATTTCTCAGTTTCAGAGCCGGGCCTGGACACTGAGTGGTCTCCATACTTCCCTCCAGCAACTGACTATAAAAATGGAAGTGTCATCTCCAAACTGACGGGTTTTTCCAGCCTCATTTATTCTACAGATGCAAAGAAATCGTTTGCTAAATTGTTAGACGACTTTCAACCGGATTTGGTACACGTCTTTGCAATTTATGTTGGCCTAACCCCATCAATACTAGATGCAGCGAAAAACAAACATGTGCCGGTAGTTATGAGCTGCAACGACTACAAACACATTTGTCCCAACTACAAGCTTTTCAGAAACGGCAAAATATGCCAAGACTGCAAAGGTGGTAAGTTCTATAAAGCACTTACCAACAAATGCTGCCACAAGTCAATGTCATATAGCTTTGCAAGTTCTTTAGAAGCCTATTCGCACGACATACTTAATATCTATAAGAAAAACGTCTCGTTGTTTTTGTTCGCAAGCGAGTTCATGGCAGAGAAAACAGAAGAGTTCTGGGGAGCTGATAAGTTCAAGTGGGGAATATTAAGAAACCCGTTCAACACAGAGAACCATGTCATTCAGGGCAATACTGAAGACTACTTTCTGTATTTTGGTCGCCTAATAGATGAAAAAGGCGTAGATATTCTGCTCAAAGCGGCCAAACTAGTCCCTGAGATACCTATAAAAATAATTGGTGAAGGTCCAGGAGAAAAGATGCTGCGGGCTTTTGCCAAAGAAAACGATCTAGACAATGTAGAATTCCTAGGACCTAAATGGGGAGTAGAACTTAATACCATTTTACGTAACGCGCGAAGCGTAGTCGTACCGTCGTTGTGGCATGAAAACTTCCCCTACGTAATTCTCCAAGCATTTGCAGCCGGAAAAACTGTAATAGGTACCAACAGGGGTGGAATACCAGAGATGCTTCACTCGGAGAAATTTGGCTGGCTGTACGATGCAGAAAATCCCGATCAGCTAGCGAAAGTAATGCTCAACATAAGTAATCTACCAACAGAAGAAATCATCGCATCTGGCTTAGCAGCTCAACAATTCGTTACGGACAATTTCAACGATGAGACCTTCTACAATAGCCTTATTAACAATTACGGAAAAATCCTAGGATGAACGTACTCGTACTGGGCGGCAACGGCTTTCTAGGCTCGCATCTTGTAGACAAACTTGTAGAAGCTGGAAACAGAGTTAGAGTATTTGATCGGTCTCCTGACCCATTCAGGCCTCCGCTACCACAGGTTGAATACGTAACCGGTAGCTTCAACGACCAATCATTATTAGCAGAGTCCCTGGTTGGCATTGATGTGGTAGCTCATCTTATCAGTACAACAGTTCCTTCCACATCTAACTTGGATCCAATAGCAGATATAGAAGGTAATTTAATCGCTACTGTGAATCTTTTGAAGCTTATGAAGCTACAAAATGTTAACAAAATCGTTTATTTGTCCTCTGGCGGAACAGTGTACGGAGTACCTAAAACATCGCCCATACCCGAAACGCACCCACTGCACCCCATCAGCTCTTACGGTATTGTTAAAGTTGCTATTGAAAACTACCTCTACATGGCACACCAATCCAATGGACTTGAGTACGCCATTCTGAGGGCGTCCAATCCATATGGCCCCAGACAAGGGCATAGCGGTGTACAAGGTGTAATTGCAACCTTCTTATCAAATATCAAAAATAATCGCACTATAGAAATTTGGGGTGACGGCGAAGTCGTAAGGGATTTCATTTACATAACGGACATGGCTACACTGATAGAAAATGTAATAAATTCTGATAAACAAGGATGCTACAACGCAGGGTACGGTGAAGGTTCCTCCATAAACCAAATACTTGAACACTTAAAAAACAACATAGATATTGAGGTCAAGACAAAGTATCTTGATAAGCGAGTTTTTGATGTTCCGCATGTAGTGTTAGACAATCGATTGGCAATGAATGACTTTGACTGGAAACCAGTTACAACTATAGATAAGGGTATTGCTCAAACTTGGAAATGGCTGCAGGATCTGAAGTAATCAAACTAGTGTCAGTCCCGATTCTGAGCCTAGTTAATTATAAATTACAGCAACACAGTTCTAGCATCAATAATGAGTTCACTTAGTAGACAATAACGAGTGGTCAGCAATGATCTATCCAATCGTAGTTAAACACAAATCATTGTCGACTCTATTCGCAACTCAAAAGCAATCCGACAATATAACGCGCCTGCTATTTAGATAACGCATTCCTGCACTTCACTCCAGAATTTATCTTTGAGCCTATACACATCAAATCCAAAATTATCGAAAAAATGTTACGCACATTGGATATAAGCATATCAACAGAACTAGAACAGTTTATTAAATATTAAACCCGAATCTATAATTATCCTATCAACTATTCCCCATTCCTTCTTTTGCACGTGCCACCAAGTAGAAGCCATCATACCGTCTGCATCATTTCTGATTGCGTATTGTGTAAATCTTTCTATAAATGATCTATGTTTCCATGTAACCCCGACCACTTTAAAGCCTTCATTTTTAAAGGCATCAATCGTCGGAAATTCTGTCATTTTACCTGAATAATGCCAATCACATATCACGATTGATTTTGGTATTCTGCCTCTCAACGTCGCTCCATACCCCGGCAGATCACCATGAAGATACAATGGTTCCATATCAACAAACTCTTCTTTAGCAATCAGCATATCGCCCCACATCCAAACCTCTATCCCTTTGTCCTTTAAATATTCATGCAGAATCAAAATATCCTTTAAAAACATATCAGCAGAAAGCGCCTCCGAAGTGCCAATACCAGTATGGTTAGTTGAGATATTACTGTAACCCGCCAATTCGTCATGCCCGATATGAATAGCCTTCGGGTTTAATGTCTCTATTATTTCGTCTAAGTAATCAAATACCAAACGATATACATTATCGTCAGCTGGATCATATGTGTGTGCATTTAACAACATAGACGAATTAATGTCCAAGGGTAGCTTTTTTACTTTCGTTAACAACTTTACTTCTGGAATAAGACTAATAGACAAGCTTTCACTTAACAATTTCAACTTAACAAAATCGTGATCTGTCCATGAAGAGTTACACCAACTACATACGTGTTTATTAGAAGGCAACGCGTCTCTCAACCCAAGAACAACCGTATCAAAGCCTGCTTTAGATGCTAGCTCTATCCTTGTATAAATATCGGAGGGCGTAGTGCTGCCAAGCACTAAATGCAATGCTTTTATCTTTCCTGCGTTGTCAAAGTGCGTATTTGCATCAGACTTTAACCAAGTAGCTATTGAAAACACTAAAACAACTAGAAGTTTTATACTCATCATGATATATCCTTAATCCGTACCGGATGCTCAAACCTATGCTGTTCGCAGCTTCGACATGATCAAACCAATATTGGTATTTGTCCGTGCTTGCTTCGGTCATGGTGCTTTCCATTGGGCGCGGAGAACATCATTAGTGAATTCACGTGTGCCCGGAAGGTGTAGTTAGTCCGACGCTTACAGATAACCGACCTGTACGGCGGTCCTCTGAGACTCGCGAGGATATAAGCCCTATGTATACAACCTTACCTAATATGCCCTTAGCTTGTACAGCTCTGATGCCTTTCTCTTTTGATACTGGCAGGCTTTTTGGGCCCATATGTTTATTTAACACAGCCTCTCGGCGTACTGCAGAATAGTCCATCTATGTCCGACCTCCAACCCCCTGACAAATCTTTTTAATGGCTGGATATCTGAAGAGATTTGTAATGTGTACGACATGCATAAATGGCCTTTACTCTGTTGTATCGCACCGTTGAAAACAAAATTACGGCACCACTGGATTCAACTTAACTTTCACATTGTACCCAGAACGAAATCAACAAATAACACTGGGTCTACGCGGATTCGTGTGGGTTGATTTGAGAGTTTTTGGGTAGTGGTGGCAGGAATGAAGCGATGATCTTGAGCTTCAGATATTCTTCATCACGATAGCCATAGGCTTTGCGCTGTATCACTCGTATCTTATTGTTAACACCCTCGACCAAGCCTAA